>REGX01086244.1_pt1 | contig 15193 bp, 14 predicted proteins | sample 2276321 | NCBI WGS metagenome assembly REGX01 (sample SAMN08335021, study PRJNA423103) | bovine gut metagenome | biome: bovine gut metagenome; feature: rumen; material: feed digesta; isolation source: rumen digesta from from 15 high feed efficiency cows and 15 low feed... | host: Bos taurus ... | reverse complement strand
ATTTTTAGGTATCGTCAATAAATCCACAACATATTGACAAAAGTCGCCAACAATCAGACTGATTTCTTTTTTGTGTTATATAATTTGCTTTTCTTTTAGAAAAACTTTTTTTTTTTCAAATTATATTGTATATTTGCATTTATGAAAAAATTGACTACTTTAATACTTTCCTTAATAATCGCCATCGCTGTTTTTGGCCAACAGGAAAGAACTGAGAAGCCAAGGATTCTGATTTCTACCGACATAGGTGGCACAGATCCAGACGACAATCAATCGATGATTCATCTATTGATGAACAACGATCGATTCGATATTGAAGGTTTAGTTTCTTCACCATCATTTGGTAATGGAAGTAAGGACGAAATACTTCGCATGATCAGTTTATACGAGAAAGATTATCCTAAATTAATTAAGAATAATCCTAAATTAATGAAGCCTTCCGAGTTGAGAAAGCTTTGTGTACAGGGAAGAAAAGGCCAGGCAAGCTATAAAGGCTATGGACTTCCTACTGAAGGTTCTAGATGGATAGCAAAATGTGCTCATGCTAACGATGAACGTCCGCTCTATATTTTGGTTTGGGGAACTACCGACGATTTAGCTCAGGCTTTACATGATAATCCTGATATAGAGGATAGAATAAAAGTATATTATATTGGTGGCCCTAATAAGAAATGGGGTATAAACAGCTATGCCTACATCGCCGAGAACTTTCCTCAGCTCTACATGATTGAAAACAATGCCAGCTACCGAGGATTTATTACCGACAATAACAGAAAAGAGGTTATAGAAGGTGTAGACCCTAAGATTAAAGCAGGATATTATAATAAATATATTGCAAATCGAGGCGCTATGGGTAAAGCCTTTAAGGATTGGTATAATGGAGAAATCAAGATGGGAGATACACCATCTCTTTTATATCTGATGGATGGTAATCCAGCCAATCCCAAAAAAGAATGCTGGGGGGGTAGTTTTGAAAAAACAAGAAGAAGTTCAAGATATGTATTCAACTATCCTTTACATTCCGACAGAGATTCTGTATCAATATATTCTATTGTAGAATTTCAGTTGAGCGGTCCTTGGAAGGATAATATTGAGTCTGATAGCGTATGCTTTACCCTTACTGTTGATAATCAGACCTGGAATGGATATTACTTAGGCCGTGGTACTTATGCTGTAAGATATTCACCAAAAGCACCAGGAGTATTAACTTATACTATTTCTTCTAAGATTCCAGAACTTGATGGACAGAAAGGTTCTTTTTCTGTCTACAACAGATGGCCTGGAGATGTTAGTGAATATGACTATTCACTTGGCGAGCATTGGTTTACCGACAAGAGTGATGCAAGTCTTTTTGAAGGTAAATGGCAGGGAGCCAAGACTATTTCGAAATGGCGCCCTGCTATTCTGAAAGATTGGGCCAGTCGATGGGACTGGCTCAAGTAAAATTACTTGGTTCTAAGCGCTCTGGCAGCATTTAGAACGCATAGTACCATCACTCCAACATCTCCGAATACAGCTATACCCATAGCAAGACTGCCCAAGGCACCTATCGCAGCTAGTATAAGGATAGCCACCTTTACTATTATAGCAAAATACACATTTTGTTTAGCAATTGCAATTGTACGGCGAGCTATCTTAATAGCCTTAGCTATCTTGGATGGTTTATCATCCATTAGCACAACATCGGCTGCTTCAATAGCGGCATCACTTCCTAGTGCACCCATGGCAATACCAACGTCTGCACGAGCCAATACCGGAGCATCATTGATACCATCACCTACGAAAGCAAGATTACTTCCGCTCTTCTTTTCCTTCAGCAACAGTTCTACATGTTCCACCTTATCAGAAGGAAGAAGTTGAGCATGATATTCATCTAGAGAGAGTAAAGAAGCTACATGTTTTCCTACAGCTTCATGATCACCTGTAAGCATAACAGTTTTTTCTATGCCAAGTTTCTTCAACGAAGAAATAGCCTCGATTGAGTCCTCCTTAATCTGGTCGGATATCACAATATGTCCAGCATATTCTCCATCTAAAGCTACATGGATAACAGTACCAGCATGCTGTTTGCATAATTCACATTCTGCAAGCTGAATACCAAGCATTTGCATCATCTTATCATTACCAACACATACGGTTTTCCCATTTACTAAGGCTTTAACACCATGACCAGCAATCTCCTCCACATTTTCTATTTTGCATTCATCCTGCTCATGAGGATATGCCATTCGGAGAGCAGCAGCTATAGGATGAGTTGAAAAGCGCTCTACATGAGCAGCTAGATGAAGGAGTTCCTTTTCGTCAAGCTTTTCTGGGTGGATAGCATCTACAGCAAATACACCTTTGGTTAATGTACCAGTCTTATCAAAGACGATAGTACCTACCTTGGCAAGTGTATCCATATAGTTTCCTCCTTTGATGAGAATACCATTTCTGCTGGCGCCACCAATTCCACCGAAGAATGTAAGAGGAACGGAAATAACCAAAGCACATGGACAACTTACAACTAAGAAAGTCAAAGCACGATAAACCCAGGTAGCCCAATCTCCTGTTATCAACGACGGAATAACGGCCAAGGCAACAGCTGAGCATACAACTATAGGTGTATATATTCTGGCAAACTTACGAATAAAGTTCTCGCTCTTTGATTTGTTTTCTCCTGCATTCTCTACTAAATTAATAATCTTTGAAGCAGTAGATTCACCAAATGTCCTGGTAACTTTTACTTTTAGCAAGCCTGAGATATTAACACAACCAGATATAACCTCATTACCTTGAGCAACATCTCGTGGGACGCTTTCACCCGTCAAGGCAAGAGTATTCAAACTTGAATGTCCTTCTAAGACAACACCATCCAAAGGCACTTTCTCACCTGGCTTTACTATAATAATATCCCCTACTGACACAGTAGAAGGATCAACTTCTTCCACCTTCCCATCTCTTTCGATATTTGCTGAATCAGGACGGATATCCATCAAGTCTGAAATTGAATCACGACTTTTATCCTCTGCATAATCCTCAAAGACTTCTCCTAACTGAAAGAACAACATTACAAATACAGCCTCAGGAAACTGAGCCTCAGCACCAGGAAGAAATCCGATAAGTAACGCTCCAATAGTTGCTATCGACATCAGCAAATCCTCATTAAAAGGATCTTTTTCCTCAATACCTTCCCATGCTTCACCAAGTACATCATAACTGATAAGCAGATAAGGAAACAGATAAAGACACAGCTGCTGCCAAAGCGGCAACTGCAATTTATCCGATAGAAGCCATGCTACGAAAAGAAGCACAGCAGTAACAATGATTCTGATTACTTTTTTATTCATATCTTTATTATTTTTCTTTCTGTGTGCAAAGATATAAATAATAGGATGCAACATGGTTGCAAAGATGAATTCTGCGAAAAAAAAATAAACCTCCATAAGACTTATGCTTATGAAGGTTTATTAAATATAGAATGATAGCAACTTTACTTTTCTGGTTCCATCATAACTTCTACCTTGTTGCCTGAAGCAAGAACGATATCCTTCAGGAACTTAGAAATCTTCTCAGGAGTAATAGCCTCAACTGTCTTCTTGTAATCTGTCTGGAAGTCGATACCCCACTCTTCTACATTATTGATTACATTGAGCCAGTGACCATTCTTACGAGCATTTACATCAGCCTGTTTCAACATGAATTCCTTCACCTTCTGAACATCCTCTGCAGATACCTTCTCGCCAGCCTCTGTCATACCCTTCATCATTAAGTCGTAAGCCTGCTGTGCCTTTGCAGGATCCATAGGGCAGCCTGCATATACGATATAATAAACATCATTGTTTACATTTGGCTGAGCAAAGCCACTAGCGCCTACAGAATAAGCTGCACTTGCATCCTCGCGGATTGTACGAAGGAACTTCATACTAAGTACCTGACCTGCTGCATCTGCAAGAACCTCGTTCTCGAGATTATCATCCTGAAGATTTGAACGCCAGAAGGTATAAAGCATAGCCTTTGGAGTTTCCATCTTGCGAGTAAAGTGATTTTTCAATTCACCTGTTGTCAAGTCGATTACATCCTTACCTGGCTCTACTCTTGCCTTTGGATCACCTGGGATAGTAGCGATATACTGCTCAAGCAATGGACGGATGGCTGCTTCATCGAAGTTACCAGTGAAGATAAAGGTATACTGGCCAGCATCACCTGTCAACTGTCCTGCCATTTCGAGGATACGGTCAAGATTTACCTTGTCAAGATCCTTGATATCAAGTGGAGCGAAACGAGGATTATGATTGTATCTTGAAATAGCCAAAGAATCAGAGAATACAGACTCTGGTTGCAAATCCTTGTTCTTCAAGCCGATTTCTAACTGACTTATCAAAGACTTATATGACTTCTCATCCTTACCTATCTTAGTAAAGCAAAGATATACCAACTGCATCATGCTTTCAAGATCCTTTGGAGTAGAAGAACCAGATACATTAGTATGAGTAAGTCCAACTGATATATTTGCACTAATCTGCTTACCAGCAAGAGCCTTAGTGAGTTCAGTATTGCTGAAGTTACCCAATCCCTGAGATTCTACAACATAATCAAAAACCTTCAAGTTAGCAAAATCCTTTTCACCAAAGAGATTCTTACCTCCCTTGGCATAAGCCTGCATCAAAATCTCATCATCCTTGAAGTCTGTCTTCTTCAAGATTACTTTTGCACCATTAGAAAGTGTAAGTTTCTTATAACCTAACTTCTTGTTTTCCTTTTCCTTAACGATTTTTCCCTTGGTAGGAAGCTTTGCGATAAGAGGTTCATTCTTTACATTATCCACCCAAGGCATTAACTTCTCAGCACGTACACTCTCAAGAGTACTTCTTAAGTTCTCGATAGGAGTATAAACCTTACCTTCCTTTTCCTGCTCTTGTTCGGTTACTACAAGGTTAGAGTCTTTATCAGAAATCAACTGCTTAGCCATCTCATTAATAGCCTGTACTGGGATATTAGGTACGATAGCATTCAACATCTGATACTCATCCTCAATAGATGGCATTGGTTCATTAGAGAGATAATGGTTAACGTACTGATTATAGAAATATACGTTTTCAGTCTTATCCTTATTGGTAAACTTCTTTTCCAATGCACTCAGATAATCACTCTTAGCACGAGCATATTCTGTTTCAGTGAATCCAAACTGGCGAGCGCGATGAATTTCGCGAACAAGTACATCAAAAGCCTCAATATCCTTACCTTCCTTTGGAACAACAGCACTCTGGAATGCATCTTTTGTCTTACTAAGCAGATAAGTACCATCGCCAGCAAAAGCCTGAACGTAAGGGCAATCAGGATTCTGACCGAGTTCCATGAAACGAGCATTCAGCATATTGCTTATCATAGACTTAATATAGTTTTCTACCCAATAAGCTACAGATGTCTTTTCTGAAGCAGGAGTTACATCGTGCTTCATCATCATCTGGATGATAGTATACTGCTGCTCCTTATCCTTGTAAGATACATAGATTGGTTGATCTGTATCTGGCACCTTTTCATCTACTACCTTAGCGGCATTAGCAGGTACAACAACTCCACTCCACAATTTCTTGATCTCAGCCTCAATATGGTCTACATCAACATTACCAACTACGATGATAGCCTGATTATCTGGGCGATACCATTTTTTATAATAATCTCTTAACTCTTTTGGCTTGAAGTTATCAATAATATCCATCAATCCAATTGGCAGACGATGACCATACTTACTGTTTGGATATAGCATAGGCAAATATTTCTCGTAGAAGCGCATACCTGCTGATGCAGATCTCTGCCATTCTTGATGGATTACACCTCTTTCCTTGTTGATTTCCTTATCTTCAAGTATAAGACCATTTGACCAGTCTTTTAATATAAGAAGACATGAATCAAGTGCAGTCTGACGAGTGGTAGGAACGTCACAAATATTATAAACTGTCTGATCGACAGAAGTATATGCATTCAAATTACGACCGAATGCGACTCCTAAAGTACGAGTATATTCGATAATACCATTTCCCTTAAAATGTTCAGAACCATTGAAGGCCATGTGCTCGAGGAAATGAGCAAGACCACGCTGATTGTCATTTTCATTGATGGAACCAACTCGCTGAGCGATGTAGAAGTTGGCTACATTCTTAGGAAACTCGTTGTGGCGAATGTAATAGGTAAGTCCATTGCTGAGCTTTCCTACTCGCACATTCTTGTCAACTGGGATAGGAGGCAATTGCATCTGCTGTGCCATCATGTCGCTGGCAGACAACAAAAGTAAAGCAGCCCCAAATAGATACTTAATTTTCATTATGCAAATTTTTTGTTATTAATTTATTACAACTTAATTCTTAGTAAGATACAAAGTTACGTATATTTATTTGGAATTACAAGGTGAAATACGATATTTGTATCAAATTGCGATTTTTTAAACATTTATCAATCCATTATTTACAACCTGCATTCGCTTGAAACTACAATACGACAAGTAATAAAATATAACTGATAAAATAATACATATAAAAGTACCAATAGTATCTGTATCGTTAATAGAAAATTCAAATTGCCGACCAATAATAGTCCATTCTACTAGATTACTTACTTGTGAAATTGAATAAATCGAAATGCCAAAAAGCAACAATGTAATCAACCATCCTTTTGCCTTAAACAATATACTTCCCAAAGTAAAGAATGCATGCATGAGAATTATCTCAGCTAGTGAAGAAAAGATATTGCCCGAAATACCTTTTATCGCATATATCCATGGACAACTAGCATTAACTAGCCCAACCTTAAAGGACATAGCAATATAAAATAGCAGATTACTCAATACAATAGCACTTAATGCACCAAGAGTCAAAATAACACTGGAAAAGATCATTCTATCAAGAAATTTTTCCAAATTAGATGCAGGAATCATCATGAAGCTTATTCTATCTTTTTTTGCCTTCCATCCTTTCTTGAAAAAGAATGGAGACATCAAGAAACATGAAAGTAAAATACCCATTGTAAATGCTCCACCAGCATCTAAATCAAAATTATTTGATGGTCTATTCAACATTAAATAATATACCAATGCTATTGGAACAGAAACTCCGCAAGCTACTCCAAGGCTCATAGTCAATCCCTTAGGATAGAGATCGAGTTTTAATAAATTCCAGAATCTATGTATATCAAATGACTTCATATTGTATTATTTTAATGAGTTGATAAAGTTGTGATTCACCAGTTGCTTATTCTTAAACAACTGATAAGCATAGTACAAACAGACACCTGCGATGATAAGATTCAATACAGAATAGAATGGAAGCTGAATTGAATTTCCTACAGGTATCATTTCAACAAATGAATAGAGAAGAAATCCTATAAGTGCCATTGCAAATCTGAACTTATTAAACAGTCCACTGCTCAGAACACATATCGATGTATAGCATAGTGTTGAAGAAACAAAGTAAACTATCGACATGAATCCAATAGGCACATTTACATAACCCAGTGTTCCGTCACTTTTATCATCCAAGCCTTCCGATGTCCATCCATCGCTAAATCCAGCTATAGCATCTTTTACATCTCCAGGCCGACTACTGTTAATGATTTCTCTTAAAGTTGGTTCCAAGGCAGGCAGCATACTTCCATAGTCTGAACCTGGCAGTATCCACAAAACCAAAAGCCTAAGTAAATCAGAAGCAATATAGCAACCAAAGATAAAGACTATTCCAAGAATAAAGAGATATATCAGACGAGCGATAAATTTCTCAATATTATTTCCAGGAAGCATCAAATAGCTGATACTATGATGCTTATTTCCTTTCAATCCAAAAGCATAACTGAATCTGTACAAACTATAGAATTCCAGAGAGCATACAGAAACCAAAGACAGAATATACAAATTAAAGGTCTCTCTATCTGTTGCTGTTCCATCTCTAAAACTGATTAGGCCAATGATAAATGCGATGACAGCAGTAGCAGTAACAAAGTGCTTGACATTCATCTCTGCGTCACTGTAAAGATTCCACTTTACCAGCTTCAGACATCGTTTTAAGCTAAAGTTATTCGCCATACTTATTATAGTTTTCCTTTGGTAGCTGCATTAAACAGCAATTCGAGATTCAAAGCAGTTTCTTCTTCATCCTCACTCTTCAATGCGATAGTTGCATTGCCTTGAAGGGCAGGCTCTGCATAAAGCACTCCATCATTATCACCTGGCTGACGGAAAGTAAAGCTATATTTCTCGGTAATATCAGCTACAGACTCATTCATAATGATCTTGCTGTTATCAAGGATTACGATATGATCGAGAAGGCTTTCTATATCGTGTACCTGATGAGTAGAGATGATGAGAGTAGTATCATCCTGCATATTCTGCATGATGACTTTGCGGAAGAGACTCTTGGATGGAATATCAAGGCCATTGGTTGGCTCGTCCATCAGCAATACTCTTGTACCCGATGCAAGAGCAAAGCTCATATATACTTTTTTCTTCTGACCCATTGAGAGTTTCTTCAAGTCTGGTGTTTCTTCCAGTTCAAAATCCTTCAGACACTGAACCAACACCTCTTCATTGAAGTTTGGATAGAAGTCTTTGTGCATCTTGATAAAACCTTTGAGCGAAGTATGTGGAATTTCAAATTCCTCTGGTACGATAAAGATATCCTGCAGAGTTTCCACTCTACGCTCTTGAGTTGCTATTCCATTAAAAGATACACTTCCCTTCTTTGGTCGAAGTAATCCGGCTATCAGATAGAGCAAGGTACTCTTGCCCATACCATTCTTGCCAAGTAATCCATATATTTTATTTTCCTCGAACGTAAGATTCAATCCATCAAAGACTTGCTTCTTATCTCCTCTATATCCGAAGTCCAAGTTATTTATCTCTATCATAGTATTCTCTCTTAAATTATAATTTATCCATTTAAAGTTTGCTCCATTCTTCATCGATTTCCTTGATATCGATATTCAGGAGTTTCATCTGACGGAAGAACTCAGGAAGTTCATGATCCATAAAGTTTTTCTTGCGCGATGACAAGATATGTTCTCTAGCTCCTTCACTTACAAAGTAGCCCAGGCCGCGCTTATTATATATGATCTCCTCGCGGGCCAGAAGATCGTATGCCTTTACAGCTGTATTGGTATTCACCTCAAGCATCACGGCATATTCTCTTACGCTAGGTATACGGTCATCAGCCTTGTAAGTCCCTGCGATAATGTCATCGCAGAGACGGTCGGCCATTTGCACGTATATAGCTTTATCGTTGTTAAAATTCATATTTCCCTCGTTTTACTTACTAAAGCGTTTAATTTTTCTCATTTCCAATTACCGATGCAAATTCTGAATTATATGTAAATGCTAAGGCGCCTGCCAATAGCATACCTACATAGAAGGCAGCATAGCAAGCTACACAGAGCAAGAATACATAAGCTATTCTACTAATCCATTTTTCAAGATTTGAAGCGGGTAAAGTCAGGAAGGTTATATCTCCTGACATACCGAAAACTTGCATATTTTCATCAAACAACTCCTGAGAGAAATCCTTATAAAGAGGTGAGCGAAGCTTCAGAAATTTCGAGAGAGAGAGGTCAGGGAATTCAAACTCATCTGGAATGACGAAGAGTTTAGACAATGTCGATTTTCTGCGCTCGCTTACTTCCTCTTTATCCAGTGCCACACTGCCGCTTAATGGAAAATACATTCCTGCAAGCAGATACAGCAAGGTGGTTTTACCTGCTCCATTCTGTCCGAGAAGACCATAGATGCCATTCTCTTTGAATTGGAGGCTAAGCGAATTGAATATATTTTTCTCGCAGCATTTATAGCCAAATGTCAAGTTTTTGATATCAATCATAGTTTTTTACTTTTCAAGATTTTCCGCCATCCCCATCAATATTTCATGCTGAGGATTCATCACGGTTACACTTTCTACTTTTGCAAAATCCTTATCATCAGCAGTCTTCTTATAAGTGTTCACTGCCATTACATTGTCGCTGATCATCTGGTACACCATCATCTCATTGGCCTCATTATAAGCCATTGTTTTCTTGTTCCAGTCGTGGCGCTCAAGTGTATAGCCATTATCCTCATAAGAATAAACCAATACGTAATCATTTTCCCACTTACCAGAAACACTATTGTATCTCATTGCGACTTGCTTGGTAAGGCGATTCTGAGCATCGTAGGTATAATCATACTGTAACTTGTTATTCAGATATTTTCCATCCTTATTGTAAACATTTACAGATACAATCTTGTCGCCATCCATAGTGGCATTGTAGTTATAGCCATTGTTTACTGGTGATGATGCAACATTGAAAAACATAGTTGCTACGGTTGCTGCTGTGATAATTGGTTCCATAATTTTTGTTTTTTAGTGGCTGTTTTAGCTCAGCCTATGTTGATAGTTATAGTTACTTATTTATGTTTTGTACCCTTGTAGCAGTGTACTACTTAAGTATTACACTGCAAAGATAGATGATTTTCGGATAGCCCCCAATATTTTAGGGCTAAAATCTTCTGTAAATTCAAGGATTTTAACTAAAATCCTAATCAAAAAGGCTGTTTTGAAAGGTATTTTAAGACTTCGTGTACCATATTGATAGTACACTCATACATTTCACTCCTTGTTCACCTGGAAACCTTTAAGCCAATTTCCGCGATACAATCTAATGAGGAAAAGGATGCCTCTAAAGGTTAATTCAATAGCCATTGCTATCCATACACCCTTCAATCCCATCGACTGACTGAGCCAATAAGCCAGTGTAAGTCGCACCATCCACATACTTACCAGATTGATGATAGCTGGTTTCATCGTATCACCAGCACCTACGCATACAGCTGCAGTAACAATGGCTGCAGCAAAGAATGGTTCTGCATAGGCTTCAATACGCAATACCGTAGTACCTAACTCTCTAATTTCGTCGACAGGGCTCAACATGCCTATCATCTCAGGAGCAAATATATACATGATTACACCCATAAACGCCATAACAAGCATACCAAGTCCTACAGTCATGTGGGCAAAGTTCTTACATAGGTCATTTCTTCCAGCTCCATGTGTCTGTCCTACAAGTGTAGTGGCTGCTTCTCCAATACCAAATCCTGGCATATAGCAGAGGCTTTCTGCTGTGATGGCAAAACTATTGGCGGCTATCGCAATATTACCCAATGGGGCAACAATAAGAGTACTTACTATCTGTGCACCACTCATCAGTATAGACTGGATGGCAATTGGAGTAGAGATATTCAAGGCATTCTGCACGAATATCCAGTTCCACTCAAACCGTCCATGATCATGGCGCAAGGCCAATATCTTACTACGGAATGTAGCAATATAGGTCATCACAAACGATGATATAATATAGCTGAGCGATGTACCAAGCGCAGCTCCTACTACGCCAAACTTACATATATAGATAAAGAGGAAATTAAATAATACGTCGAGTATACAAGTTACAATACTCATTGCCGATGGAGTCTTCATATCACCTGCACTCTTCAGCATAGCGCTTGACATATGGAAGAGCAGGATAAACGGCATAGTGATGGAGTAAACAAGGAAATAATGTGTAGAATCGGTAGCAATATCAGCACCTCCTCCAAGCCAGAATGGCAATGGATTAGCTATCGAGAGACCAATAAGCATCATGAGAACGCTGAATAAAGTGCCACACATCAAAGCATGTCGGAATACCTGACGCGCTTTAAAGAAGTCATTTGCTCCTATAAAGTGAGCTACCTGAACTGAGAAACCTGTAGATACTGCGCCCATTACACTACCCATTAGCCATGTAGTAGACTCTATCAATCCGATCGAAGCAGATGCAGCTGCACCCAGATGTCCTACCATCGATGCATCAATAAAGAACATAAGCACACTGGTGATCTGTGCGAGAATACCAGGGATACTCAATCCGATAATCAGGTTGAGTTTCTCTTTATTGTTAAGGGTCAGGCCCTCACGGATATTTTCCAAAAGATGATCAGTACTACGACTCATTTTCTTCTCCTTATAAATTGACTGCAAAGATACATAAAAAAAGGCGGTTCCACAAATTAGGAATCGCCAAAACTATTTCAGTTTCCTCTCAAATTTATCAGCATCTTTTCTTTCGATACTGTTACTGTTAACCGTTGTACAAAGTATTGCTATCGCAACCATTGTTAATATCACTGTCAACATCATATTATCCTACCCTTTCAAATCTTTTTAACCTTTAAAAACTATACCTAAATATTAACCTTTAACCTAAAACCTATATCGTTAATCTCTGAACAACAATCTTTATTTTTACCTTACTAAACCTATCTTCCTTCAATCTTTTACCTAATCTAACTAATAACCTAACTTTTAATATATCTACAATCTTAATGTTTTACCTAAACTAATATCTTTTTCTTTATGACACTGCAAAGGTATATCATTTTTCAATAACCTCCAAATGTTTTAGCGAATTTTTGTCCAAAATACACTATTTTTTGACAGAATTTAATATTTGTGCTCGCACACAAAGCAGTTTTTTATGTTTTTGAACACGTTTAGGCCATAAAACGTGCTAATTACTTATCATAAGTCTCACCTAAGATATTGTAATCAAAAAGGCATCACCCAATCCAAATTTCAGATTGAATGATGCCTTTTATATATAATAATGTACGCGCGAGTTACGGCTTCTTTATTATTTCATCAAGATACATATCAAAGCGAAGCATTGAATATGCAGGGAGATTATCGCTACTAGTTGCCCCATAAGCCATATCGTATGGGATGTAAACCATCCATCGATCACCTTCATGCATCTGAAGCAACGCTGTTGTCCATCCATCGATTACAGCATAAGTTCCTACAAATGCGAATCTACTTGATAAAGCGGTCTTTGGGTTAAACTCCCCACGATAAGATTGGTCAAATACATAACCATCCGTATAGCTTCTGGAAGGAAGCAAACGACCACGATAACTTACCTTAACCGAGTCTGTCAATCTTGGAGATTCTGTACCTGCACCATTCTCTAATACATGCACCACGATATGATCTTCAGCATTGTAAGAAAGAGAAGAGACAGAAGTGCCATCCAAAGCAGTTTGCCCCTGAAGCGACCACTTCAAGATAATCTTCCAGCTAGTGTCGCCGGCTTTAATTCTCTGCTCTGCATAAGCTAAAGTATCGAGAAAAGCCTTTTCATTACCAGCCTTCCAATCCAAGATTGTAGAATCCTTAGCCGAAGTACGGTTTACATAAACCCACTCGTCTACAGTATCTTCAGTTTCGCTGCATGATGCCATGCCGAAAACCGACAATAGCATCAAGCCTGCGTAAATTATACTTTTCAGTTTCATTATTCGTTCTCTAAACCAGCGATTTCCTTGCCAAGCTTCTTCAATACAGAGGTAATGCTTACGCGGTCCTCGATAATTGAGCGAAGCTGATCAATATCTACACGCTCCTGCTTCATTGAGTCACGATAACGCAAAGTTACCTTGTGATCGTTTGGAGTATCGTGATCGACTGTGATACAGAATGGAGTACCTACTGCATCCTGACGGCGATAACGCTTACCGATAGAATCCTTAGGATCTCCATAGTGTGTATTGAAGTGGAACTTCAAATCATCTACGATAGACTGAGCAATCTCTGGAAGTCCATCCTTCTTGTCGAGTGGGAATACAGCTGCCTTAACTGGAGCCAATGCCTCTGGGATATGAAGTACTACACGGCTATCACCATTCTCGAGCTGCTGCTCCTCGTAAGAGTGGCAGAGTACGCTCAGGAACATACGGTCTACACCGATAGAAGTCTCTACATCGTAAGGTACATAGCTTTCGTTCTTCTCAGGATCGAAGTAGCGCATCTTAGTACCACTATACTGCTCGTGCTGAGAAAGGTCGAAGTTAGTACGAGAGTGGATACCCTCTACCTCCTTGAAGCCGAATGGCATGTGGAATTCGATATCAGTAGCAGCATTTGCGTAGTGAGCCAACTTCTCATGATCGTGGTAGCGATAGTTCTCAGCACCCATACCAAGAGCCTCGTGCCATGCAAGACGTACCTTCTTCCAGTAGTTGAACCACTTCATCTCTGTACCTGGCTGGCAGAAGAACTGCATCTCCATCTGCTCGAACTCACGCATACGGAATACGAACTGGCGAGCTACGATCTCATTACGGAAAGCCTTACCAATCTGAGCGATACCGAATGGCAACTTCATACGACCAGTCTTCTGAACGTTGAGGAAGTTAACAAAGATACCCTGTGCAGTCTCAGGACGGAGGTAAATCTTATTGGTATTTCCTGCAGTAGAACCCATCTCTGTAGAGAACATCAAGTTGAACTGACGAACATCAGTCCAGTTCTTTGTACCACTGATAGGGCAAACGATCTCCTCATCCTCGATAATCTGCTTCAAAGCCTCGAGGTCTGGACCCTGCATAGCAGCAGTATAACGCTCGTGAAGAGCATCACGCTTCTTAACATTTTCAAGCACGCGAGGATTAGTCTCACGGAACTTAGCCTCATCAAAAGAATCGCCGAAACGCTTCTTAGCCTTAGCTACTTCCTTATCGATCTTCTCGTCATACTTACCGATTTTATCTTCAATGAGGTTATCAGCACGATAACGCTTCTTTGAATCCTTATTGTCGATCAATGGGTCGTTGAATGCATCTACGTGACCTGAAGCCTTCCAAACGGTAGGGTTCATGAAGATAGAAGCATCAATACCTACGATATTATGATGCAGCAATACCATGCTCTGCCACCAGTACTGCTTGATATTGTTCTTAAGTTCTACACCATTCTGTCCGTAGTCGTAAACAGCTGCGAGACCATCAGGATAAATTTCTGAGCTAGGGAAGACAAAGCCATATTCTTTGCAATGACCTACAATCTTCTTGAAAACATCTTCTGCCATTTTAATATATTATTTTATTAGTTTCTTCACCATAAGGCTTGTAGCCTTTTAAATTAGGTGCAAAGATACAATTTTTTTTTGATATACGGAAATATAAATATTCATTATATTGCATTAACTGAAATTATACTAAATGCTTTAGCATAATATACTCTAGCTCGTTTTCATCCACGATTTCAAAACCCATTCGCCTGTATAAATGCCAGGCTGGATTTTCCTTTTGTACAGAGAGCGATGTCTGCTTATATCCTCGCCGTTTAATCTCATCGAGGAGAGTACTCATCAGCTTAGTACCTAT
>REGX01084452.1_pt1 | contig 15334 bp, 13 predicted proteins | sample 2276321 | NCBI WGS metagenome assembly REGX01 (sample SAMN08335021, study PRJNA423103) | bovine gut metagenome | biome: bovine gut metagenome; feature: rumen; material: feed digesta; isolation source: rumen digesta from from 15 high feed efficiency cows and 15 low feed... | host: Bos taurus ... | reverse complement strand
AGATAAAAGATGTACGAAAGAATATTCTTGCGAAGAATTTTGAGTAGCTTCGTAAAGTTCAATTTCAGTTTTTACCTGTGAAACATCTCCCCATCTAATATCGTTTCTAGGTACAAAATAGAGATTTGATATTTTGGGATGAACAATATCTTCATCTTTGATATTACTTTTTTTGTCTATATGAAGGTAAATGTCGCTCATAGAGTAATCAAGAAGGCTAATTAATAAATTTAGCTGTTCTGGATTTTTATGGGCCATTATACAGAATGCTTGCTTTTTCATTTTATAAGCTATAGAACAGGTTTACCCATTTTTCAACAATGATATCAGTGTTGTATTTCTTGTTCGTGTCTTCAATAGCTAAGGCAGACATCTTCTCCAATTCTTCTGGATTCTTAATAAGATACTTTAGTTTGTTAATGAACATTGTTTTGTCATTATATTCGATGATATAGCCATTTCTACTATCTGATATGGTATCATAAACACTGTCAAAACTGTTATAACATATAGGAACACATCCATGTTTCATCGCTTCTATTAAGGACATGCTTAATCCTTCCCACATAGAAGTCATTAAAAAGATTTTTGCTTTTTTATAAAAGTAATTTGGATCTTGAGTTTTTCCTGTAAAAACTATATCTGGAATATTTGCAGCCATTTTCTTATAATCGTTTAAATTTGGCCCGCTTCCAACGATATACAATTTCCAATTATTAGAATTGTTTGATTTAGTAAGTTCTTCCCATAATTTAATAGCTTTACTTATTCTTTTTTGTTGTTCATCCATTCGTGAAACAATGACAACAATATTCTCTTTATCTGCATAATTTGTTAGTGGGACATTCGGACATGGATTTCCTATAGTTGCAAGATTTCCTGTTGGAACCTTATAGAGTTTTTTGAATGTGTTAATATATTGAGGAGCAAGAAGTATATATTTATCAGCAATTTCATACATATTCAAATGCATGTCTTTGTATTTATTATGGAAATAATAATAATAAGTTTTTATATAGTCACGGAAGTAGACTTTATTAAATGTTAATCCGAATTTATCCTTATTAATGTATAAATCTGGATTGTGATGCATTACTGCTAATAATTTAATATTTGTCTTTTCCTTGATTCTTGCATAAAGATTCTTGAATTTCTTATAGTGATAATTCTGTAGTATAATGATGTTTATATTGAGTTTCTCGATTATCTCTAACAATTTTTTTTCTGTGCTGATAACGTCATCTTCTATAGGTATTTGAAATTTATCACTTTCTGGGACGATGGCATCATCATTTGCATAATAGCAAATATATGTAGAAATTCCTTTCTTTCGAAATTCCTTGTACAAAACATGAGTAACTCTTTCTATGCCTCCATTTGTTGGACTTAAATTCTTCTCAATAAAAAGTATATTCATATCAAAAAAGTTAAATTTTTACAACAAGAACTTTAAAGAAGAATAAAATATACTTATACATCATTATCTTCTTTTTTTTCTCAACAGGCTTAAAGTTATTATCGAAAATTAATTTAATTTTGTTCTTTATTGAACTAGGATAATTAATATAATGATTAATGATTTTTATATCCTTCTTTGAGATAAAATCAATAAAACTATCTCTGAAACATTTTATTTGAAAATGATGATCTCTTAGTTCCTGCTGTCCACTAATCCAAAATTTTAGTGTTTTATTAATTTTGGTTTTTTTTGAGATGATGGCATGTGAACCTACTAAGTTATTGGAATGCTGTCTGTATTTTATCAATTCCTTGTCTATATAAATAATATTTCCAAGGAAAATACATATTAGGTATAGCCAATAGTCATGATAAATATTTGATTTTAATGGATCTTTTTGGTAATACAAATCTAGTGCCTTTTTATTGAAAACCATAGTACAACCTGCTGCAATTCCACATATAAGTGCATTACCTTTTCGTATGTCAAGATTATAATCTCTAATGGGTTTTATCTTCTCAATATTATTGTTCACTAGAGTCATATTGCAAAAGGACATATTAGGCTTGTTAAGATCAAGCGATTCTATAGCCTTTATACCTTCAAAAAGTTTATTTTCTTCCCATATGTCATCTTGATCAGAGAATGCATAATACGGGCAATCAAAATAATTTGTATGTGCTTTTATTATGAGATTGTTGAAGCTAGCCTTACAGCCTATATTCTCTTCCTTGTATAAAATGATTCTTTCGTCGTTAAAAGATTCTATGATTTTGCACGTATTGTCTGACGAGCCATCATCTCTAATTAGTAGAGTAATATCAACGTTCTTTTGGTTTAATATACTTTTTATTTGATCGGAAATATACCTCTCACCATTGTATGAAGATAATAGAACCAATATCTTATTCATATCTTTATTTGTTATAGATGAATTTTTTATGGAAATTGGCAATTTTTACACCAAGGTCATTTAAAGTTCTTCTTGTAAGATATGCAGGTACAGAATTGCTCATAAAATCCTCTTCGTCGTCATGTATCCATAAGATTGGTTTTTGAATTATTTGGATATTATTTGCGTAAAGATATATGTTTAATAATCTTTCTGCAAAATAACCATAAATTCTTTTCTGAACATTGTTATAGTGGGTAATATCTATTCTTTTTTCTGCTTCAGAAAGAATAGAGAAAAGCCATGAACAATATTGGTCGAAGTCTTTCCAATTTGCAAGAAACATATTGTAGTGGATTAACTTATTATTCTTGTACATTACTTTATTGAAGGCATCCATATATTTCTTTGGTTGTGTCTCAAAGAAAATCTTTTCAAGAACTCTTAGGTCATCACTGTTATGATAGTGGCAATAGTCAAGATATAAATTGCTAGGATAATGTTTATAATTTGCCACAACCCATTTTCCTTCTTCGACTTGTTTTATAATTGAAGAAGGTATAGAAAGATCTATCTTACTAAAATCACTTGTTTTTATGCTTTTATATGGGAAAATACTATTGCATTGATTGTGAAAGTCAAAGTATCTTCTATAATGACATAAACCGATAATGTCAGTGTCTTTAAGATTTTTCCAAGCCCAGTATAGTCCTGTTAATTCGCAATATGAATTATTTTTATTACTAATGTTTTCCCCCTCATTATCTGATCCAATATTTAGATTTATTGAACTTAGATCTTTTCCAACTTGGATAGGGTAATAGGGATAGTCGGTTGCCATAATATCTTTTTTGTGACAGCAAACTAAGATTTTTATTTTATTCTCTACCATTTCGTTATAAAATGTTTCTTTATAGTGTTCATTCTTACATTTATTCCGTAAAAATATATATACATCAAAAGAAGTATTAATATTTGCCTATAATTTATGAGTCTTTCAAGTGCTTCTATTATCTTATTACTAAAGAAAGCTTGGAAAATATTTCCGCATAAGTAGACCAGCAGAAAAAGATATATAGTTGGAATTCCGCTTTTTATGATATTCGGATCTTTACTTTTTCTATAAATATATGAAATTAAGAAAGATGTTAAAAACATAGTAATTAATGCACCATTAAATCCGAAATCTGCATATGGTGCATATATGCATGTCTTAACATTTCCAAGATTATATCCATTGACGCTTTCAAAATAGTTGTCTGGTCTATTCTTTTTATTTTCGCTATTATATGAGTTATGCAAATTAGCAAATGTGTTTTCTCCAAATTTCTTTGTAAGGATTTTGTGTTTTTTGGTTGATATGATATAATTGTTCAAATTAACAATTTCTGCGCCACAATACATAGCAAATATATAATCAGAAGTCATATACTCATCGTCTGAGCTTTCTCTACCAAGGAGAGAACCTAAACCTGCAAATGAGTTTGCAAATAAGTACATACTAACTATAATCACTGACACCCTTTTTAGGCTGAAAGCTTCAAATAGACTATATCCTTTGAGTTTATGAATAAATAGATATGAATATAAAAGTGCGATAATGTAGTTTAATAATTCGCCTCTACTTCCAGAAAATAATGAGGAAATACTGCATATAAGAAAATTTGTCCAAAGCAAATAAATAGTTTTCTTATCTGTTGTTTTATTGAAGTGATATAGAGGTATTAAAATGGCACAAAAATATCCAAACATATTGCAAAAACCAGCAATAAATCCAACACCTGGTGCTAATTTTAAATCAAAGTCTCCAAATTTTGATTCATAGTTATATTGTGCAATAGTATCAACAAAACTTAATCCAGTGAATTTCATCCTTTGTACATTGATATATATAGTGATGAGTATCTGGGTTATTATTAGAAGTAATAATTTCTTGTTAGATATATTGGTGAATGTTATGTTGTTTTGAATTTTTCGTTTATGATTTATTCCTATTTGTCCGATAGCAAATGCTATACAGGATAGGGTAACTAGTATAGTCGTTGTTTCGTCAAGCAGAAGTTGCCATTCTTTTTTATAACCACTGGCAACAATGCAACAAATTATAAATCCTGATATAAACAAAATCGCAGGATTTATATAATCTCTATTCGTGAAGAAATAGGAAAAGATGAGTATGACAAATAATATGGCAATTAGTACTTCAATCATATATGAATAATTGTAAGTATTAGTTTCTCTTTTTTGTGTTGTTGCTTGCGCTAATTACTTTGTTGATATATTCTTGTGATTCTTTCCTAAGAATATTAATTTCCTTCTCAACATCCTCGAAATTTATATTTTTATCTATTTTAGGAAAAGTGTTTAAATCGATTCTTCTGTCTGATAATCCTAAATTATTAAGCAGATTTTTTACTCTGTCATTATTTGCATCATTGAGAATTAGACTGTAAAATTGTTTCTGATATATTATAGAAAATACAGCACCATGAAATGAGGGGGTAAAAATACATTCTGCATTTTTTATGGCTCCAATAAAAGTCTCTTCGCCAGCATCAGGTTGGTAAATCATATTCTTTTTCTTCTTAGAATAGGATAGCAATGAGGTGATAATTCCTTCAGATAAAACTAACAATTTACACTTCATTTGCTCTGCATATTCATAAATAGGTTGAATATATTCCTCGCAGTTTCTGATATAGTAGAATAAAACAAATTTTTCGTTTGGAAGGGGATTCGAATCTTTTATTTCGTTATAAATGCTTGTATTTGCTAGGAGCGTAGGATCTAGAGATAGTTCTATATCTTTTCTTCCTGTTATCTGCATCAAGTTATTTCTTAAAGATTCCTCTCTTACACTAACAAAGTGGAAATTCTTAATGTTTTCTTTAAGAAATGCTCTTTCTTCATCTGTGTACTTGATATCTCCAGCACTTGCTGCATAACTAGCGATTATTGCATTTTTCTTAGTAGGGAAGTTACCGAAGTAAACTTTGTCAAATCCTCTCGTATTGTTGGGATTCCAAACTTGGTCACTTCCGATTAGATAAATATCTTTATCCAAAGGGATTTCGTTTGAAAATCCTGGAGTCGGATTAAGGTATTTAATCATAAAGTTGAAAAACTTTGTGTTTCGTCTTTTAAGAATAGGATACAATCTTATTAGGGAAATCAAATAAATAATGCCTTTTATGATATTCTTTCTAATAAGTTTTCTTTTGTTGAAAGCTTTGTAATTATTGTATATAGCTTCTTGCTTGTATCTTATTAGTTCAACATCGTATCCCTGTTCCTCTAGTACTTTTTTTAATGCAAATGGTTGTAACATAGCACCATAGTTAGGAGCAAAATACGTTGTTAAAATGCCAATTTTAATCATACTTTATTTGCGTAAATATGCGTAGCCCAAAGAATATTTAGTTAATTATTTAACTATTTCTTTTATTTTATCTTTTATTTTCTTTCCAAAAATGGCTTCTGTCATCTTTGAAACTTTTCTTTTTGCTACATATTTTTCATCTACAATTACTTCCTCCAATCTTTGTAAAGCCGTTGTTTCTGAAATAGTATCTGTAAATATTTCAAAGACTATAGGCTGATCGGATAGTTGTGCAGACGTAAATTCTGTAATGTTATTGTTAAATTCTTCTTTTGTAGAGGCAGACAAATATTTATATCCCAAACTAGTCACAAATTGTTTTAATACTTCATGCGACTTGTTTCCGTTATGCCCTGCTGCTGCTATATATTTGTCGGTATCATCTCCAAAAACAGATCCGCTATGGTTTATAAGACGGAATTCCATACCTTTTCCATTATTGATGACCATAATTCGGATATTATTACCAATATGTCTATTACCAAGAATATTTAGATCGTAGAACACAGATAAATCTCCTAGAAATCCATAATGAATTTTGTCTTTGTTTACAAGTGAGGCTCCGACAAGGCTGGAAACCATTCCCTCGATGCCAAAACCTCCCGTATTGCAATATACATCTATTGATGGGTCAAGCTCAAAGAAATTCCAGGATCTTAATGAACTAAGTATTCCCAAGTAGACAGTGGAGTTTGCTGGTAAGTGCTTTGATAAGTGTTGTGCAATCCAAATATTTGAAAACGGAAGTTCAGGGATAGCTTTGTAAAGCTTCTCGTTGATTAGATTCCATTCTTCATACTGGGTGAATTCTCTATTTTCATCTTTCTTAGAATAATACTCAAAGAAATCAATTTCAGAAAGTGCAAACACTCTGGAAAGGCAAAAGAATTGATCTCTAATCATTCCATCCTCATTGACTCTCCAAACTTCTTTAGTTCTAAAAGTGAATGCTTCATATCCACCTGATATTTCTCCTATATGAATAATAAGGTCAAAATCTAGAAGTTCTATTTTAACTTTCTTCTGAAGTCCAGCCAATGAAGAAAGCACCTTGTATTTGCCTTTGTAATTACTTGTATGGTCACAAAGAACTACTGCGTTGTATTTTTCGCAGAAAGCATCAACTTCTTCGGTTAATTTCGTATCCCATTTGTGGTGTGCACCAACAAAAATACCGATTCTATTTTGGGTGATATTTGGTAGGTTCTTAAGATTATTATAGTAATGAATCTTATGAATATGTGGAAGTTCCTTTACACTATAATCGGTACTATATGTTGTTGTGAGGTTGATGTGTACAGGTCCGCCTCCTAGTTTTGAGATATCATGAAGTGCTTTGTTGACTTTGATATAGCAATCCCATTTATCTTCATCATCCTTAATTGTTTGAAGATGATAGCTGTTGATAACTGTATCAGAAGGAGGGGTGCTACGGTCTGTAATTTGTGGTTGCAGATGTCCTATTCGATTATTGTCTTGAGAAGAGGTTATTGCAATGATAGGAAGTTTTCTATAATATGCTTCCGTAAGACCAGGCATGTAATTTCTAGATGAGGTAGCACCAGTACAGTTTATAATAACAGGTTCACCAGATGCCTCACTCAGTCCACATGCCATATATGAAGCTGACCTTTCGTCAACGCATGAATATATTTCAAAAAATGGATCTTGTTGTAAACTGCCTATGAATGTCACGTTTGTTCCGCCAGGAGAAGCTATAACTTTTCTAATTCCATATTCTTTTAATAGTGCTATTAGAATAAGGTGATTATATTCTGAAGTATAAAAAAGTTCTTTCATTATTTTTCTTGAAATAGGTTAAAAATGATATGTAATATCTTCGTTGCTTAAATTTCCAGCACCTCCTGTCATATATATTATATCACCAATGATGGATTTTCCCATTTGGGAAACAAGAAATACAGCCATATTGGCAATTTCTTCAGGCATGATCCATCTTTTTATAAGGCTACTTGGCTTTGCCATATTGTTGCTTGGATCTTTCATCATCATTGGCGTAGCTGTAGGGCCAGGAGCAATTCCGTTTACAGTAATTCCATATGGAATTAACAATCTTGCTAATCCTAGAGTAAAACCTCTGAGGCCCCATTTTGATATGTTGTATGCAGAAGTTGCAGGACGTAAAGAGGATGAAGATGCAATATTCAGAATGTTTCCTTTAATATTGTTTTCCTTGAAATAATTTCCAAAAGCTTTTGATAGGAAAAATGTCCCCTTTATATTTGTATCTAGTATTTTTTCGAATTCTTCTTCTGTAGCCGTAGAAAGCTCTCCACCAGAAATACCTGCATTATTTACCAGAATATCAATGTTTTTTCCTTTCACTAATGCAATAGCTTCATTTAGCTTTTCTTGAAGCGATGAGATTTCTGTAACATCTAGTTGAAGGGTATATACAGTTCCTAAAACTTTGAGCTCATCTTTTACTTCAGAAAGTTTTGCTAGGTTTCTTCCTGCTATTATTACAGTAGCTCCACTCTTCAGAAATTGTTTGGCAATAGCATGGCCAATGCCACTTGCTCCACCAGTTATCAGAGCGACACGGTCCTTTAAAATTTCATTTGGAGCTACTTCCTGTAGGGTTATCTGTATTATTTCTTTTTTTCTTAGGCTATTGAAAAGAAAGCTGATAGGGGCTTTGATTATATTTTTTATATTCATTTCCTAATGATTTTCTTTTTGATAACATTCTTAACAACTTCTCTTTCTTTACTGTTGATTCCAATTACCATAATAGCTGATATAGAGCACAATGTACAAATACATACTGTAATAATCAGTCTTAGTATTGAAGAATTGGTATTTTCAACATATAAATATGGTATTATTGCTGCAAGTAATGTTACAGGTACTATTCTGAAAAATACTCTCTTTACAAATAGTAGGATAGGGCAGCCTATAAGCTCTTTCATAATGGATAATCTGGCAAAAAGCACTGCACAATATACCAAGATAAAAGCAAGATAACAACTTTCTGGTGGCAATCCGATTTTAAAAGCAATCCATGAAAGAGGGAGTACTAAAAAGCCTACAGAGGTAATGACTATGGTGTATTTTTTAATATTTCCTGTAGCCATACAAGCGGTTAGCTGAGTGTTTCCTAACATATTCAGCATAGTTCCTATCATAGTCAACTGTAGAAATGAAACGGCATGTGCAGGAACATTTTTAAGCCAAATATTTAGTATTATGTCTGCCTCAAGGATAGCTGGTAATTGAAACAGCAGCATTAGATAGAAAGTATATTTTGCTCCATTACATACTAAGGTATATAATGCCTCTTTATCTCCTTGTGCGTAACTTTTTGTGATTTGTGGATTAATTGCTGTCGTAAAACTGGTAACAAAGCGCATAATAGCACCATCAACTTGTATAGCAACACCTCTAGCTGCATTAACTGCCACTCCAAAGAATAGATTCATTAGTATGTTGATGCCTTGTGTGTTTATCATCCAACATGTATTTGTGAGAAACTGCCATCCGGAGAATTTACCCATTTCTTTCAATAACTTTTTATCCCATAAGAAATGGTATTTACATTCTTCGAAATGTTTCTTGCAGTATAAGCCGTATATGAATCGAATGAACAAGTCTACTGAGGTGAGAAGACAAGCATAAGTTATAAGTTTATCCCAAGGAGATATTGTTAGAAGATATGCCACTGTAAGTTTTAGGGCAGCTTCTAGTATGCTGACATAAGCAAATGCCGACATCTTCTCATGGGCAATGATGCATGCGTTGTAGGGAACGCTCCAAAGTCCAAAGATAAATGAAAGAAGAGAAAATTGCAATACCCAGTTTGCTGCCGCTATTCGTTGTTGCGGGATATTTAAATGGGTGTTAAGAAACCATGTGCCAATGGTTTCTGCAAGAATAAATATTAGAAATCCAATAATAAATTGTATATTGACAGAAGTTATAAAAATTGAATTTAGGTGTTCTTTCTCTCCCTTTCCTAATCCAAAAGTTATAAATCTACTTATAGCATTTGTTATCGAACCTGATACGACAGAAAACATAGCAATAACACCACCTACAACATTATAGATTCCATAGTTGTCTACTCCTAAAGTATCTAGGATTACACGTGAAGTGTAGAGTGTTATTATCATTATGAACATAGTACGTCCATAAAGTAATAAAGTATTTTTTGCTATTTTCTGATTGTTTGCTGATGTGGTTGACATCTATTTCTTGGAATTATTATAAGTTTAATTGTGTAAAATTTGAGACATAAATTCCTTCTCATGATTTACAAATAATCACGAGAAGGGTAATAATAACGACAAAATGCAAACCGCTTTTGAGAAAAACTCTGCAGTTTGGTAATCTTGTGCTATTGGGTATTTTAAAATCTTATGCAAAGGTACGGAATTTCTATAAAAAAATAGTGCTTTGATGGGACAAATTTCATGGTCATATTAAATGGCACGATAGATATTTTAAGTCATTTATGATTTAAAAAATATCTAATGATATTATTCTTATCTTCCTGTTACTATTTTTAGAATTGTTTTTTGGGTTAGTTAGAAAATGTTACAAAGTAACAAACATAGATTATCATTGTACATTATACTTATGATATTGCATACATCTTCCTCTTCGATTCTGAATACAAAATCGAATTATGGAAAAGTAAAGACACAATACCACTTTAAAAGGAATAATATCCCCTGCAGATTAATAATCTAATACCTTTGTCTATTTATTCTACTTGATAAAAATCTTTGCAAAGATACACTTTTTCTTTTAAAAAAGTGGATTTTCATTGTGACTATTTTCTTGGATGAATAGACTTATTTATTATTATTATCGCTATTGATTTTTTTTAGCAGTTTCTTTTATGTTACAAGAAAAAATCAAAAAAAATATTTCCACTGTCACATTCTTTGTAACTATTTGATAGTTAAAGAAATACTGTGACAGTGGATTGACCTAATATTTTATAACCCGATAAACACTACCATGTCTTGTATGAATTGGTTTTCCGAAAATTCTCGATAGTGTTGTTCCTAAATCTCTCACAGAAAAATCCTTTAGTAGCTTTTTGTTGAGAGAAAAGAGCTGGTTGTAGATTTCGGATGTGGACAATTCCTTAACTTCCGCATTATTTTTGGTGTTATGCTTACCTGCAACATCATCTTCTTCGGGTTTTTGGAAATATCTAGTTATCAATTTTTCCAATTCATTTTTTTGATAGTAGGGCTTGTTATGTTCTTCCATCTTTTTCTCCTCCTCTTTGGTAAACCAATATCGTTGGCCGTTTTTGATTTCCTCAATAAGTTGAGCATAGATTTGGTCGATATTAATGTTATCGACATTGATATTTCGCATTGGTTGAAGGATGAGAAAACGACGGCTTCCTGTTCGGTCAGTGAGAAGTTCCTGTTGATTTGAAGTTCCGCAGAAGGAGGCGATGCGAGGGAGAGTGTTGAAATTTCGCTTGTAAACGCCTCTGAATGTTGGCTTCAATGTCTGCATAAGGGTTTTAAGGAGTGGCATCTTTTTAGGAGACTCTTTGTCGAATTCATCAATGTTGATTAGGAAAAACTCTACCAATTTGCGTTCCCCGGTTGCTTTTTGGGTGAGTGAGAAGTCATCGGTATAGTAATTTTCTAGCTCTTGGGGTACCAAACAGCGAAGGAAGGTAGATTTATTGATTCCTTGGAGAGGGGAGGTAAGGAGAAGCATCACCGAATTGGCATGCTTTGTGTTAAGTCCCATCATTTCTGCGGTTACAGCTCGTAGCCAGAGATGCCCCATTTCTGTTCCGTATTCTCCGCAGTGCAGGCGGTTGAAAAGATTGGTTACGCGATCTTTCCCATCCCAGGTTCCCTTAATTTTGTTTATATAATTTCTAATGGGATGATAATCCTCGGATAGAAAAGAGACGATTTGTTCCTTGATATGTGTGGATGAGACAAAGATGCCAGCTTCTTGCACCTCTATGGCGATGGTATTGAGGGCGGTTTGGTCGATGGTCCAAAAGGGTTCGTTTGGACAGTTTTTATGATGGAACTCGAAGGTGTCTAGAAGAATGTTGTGACGGAACTCGTAGGTTTCTATAAGAAAGTCACGCATGTCTCTGATAGGGCGCAGACCTCGTTTTGTTTTCAGGTTGTACCTTTCCATTTCTTCAATATCGTCGATGTCGACTTTGTTCATTTGCTTTAAAATATCTTGGCGGAGAAGTATTGCATGAGCTCCGTTTGAAGAAGGGGCCAAAAGGCCTCTCTTCGTCTTTTTTGGCGATGAGATTGTTGTCATAAAATAAAATTTCTATTTACTTTAGTTTTCCTAGGGGAGGGGGTGTCATAGTTTGATTATCCGTCAGTCTCTAGTTCTTATTTCGTTTGCAAAGGTACAAAAAAAAGTTGAAACCACCAAATCTTGAAATTGGTAAGAACCGCACGGGAGCTTTCTCGTCAAATGTTAAAAAAGCTAACTAGTGCATTTAGGCACCCTAAATGGCCCATTTAGCACTCCAAAATGGTGCATTTTAATTCGTAAACTGTGTGGGTTTGATTTGGTGTTCTTGTAAATGGAAAGAAAAATTCACTGTCACAGCATTTTATTAGAAATCAATAAGTTACAATGTATGTGACAGTGAATATATTTTCTTTCAATTATAATTGGATGCAAAATTAATCTTCCCAAAGAGCTCCTGGGTGGTATCCGCCAACCTTAGCTCCAACTTCCAAATCGCCAGGGTCATCGTAGATAGGATCATGTTCATCTTCGTTTCCCTTTTCGTCTCTAATAATAATGGAACCAGCTTCCATCAGCCGATGCGTTCTTACCCGAATAATTTCTGTTTCGGGCATAACATAATTTTTCCTTAAAATATTCATTGCTTAAAGTCTGTTTGTTGCTCCCTCTCGTGGGAGCTTGTATATATAGCCGTTGGCTTGAGTAATCTAATTATTTGCTCAAGTACTTCCTGCCGTTCTTGATGACGATGCCACGATAGGAGGCATTGACACGCTGACCGGACAGGTTGTACATTGAGCGGCTCTCAATAGTAGAAGATTTGGAGACAGTTGTAATATTTATTTCTGTTGTTTCTTCGCCATCAATATTGAAATTCAATTTCGCAGGATATTGGTTTGAATGCTTCTCACTTTCCTGAATCCAACAGCGGAATCCCTTTACTGGGTATTGCTGGGCAGTGTGATACCATCCCCATCCGCAACTCTTGCTGTTTGCGAGAATGTAGCTTCCTGTTGGGATGATTTTGTCGGTAATATTCAGATAAGTTCCGAAAAACTGAATCATGCTGGAGCCTGAATTTAAAGTTTTGTCTTCGACAATCCCATTGTTGGATGTCTTGATGGATTTATCGAGAACAACTCCTGGGGCGAAGAAGCATTCTCGGCCATCGATGAATTGTCCTTCCTTTGTTGGCTTTATGATGTAGAGCTTTCCTTCCTGGAGAACAATTTCGTTATCATCCATGTTCTCAATATCGACAGAAGTGAATTCTATTACTCCTTTGTGATAGTCGGAGAGGGTAGCAAGTTTTGGGTGATCACCAAAAGCATTTGTAAATTGTTGCTTGGTTAGCGATACGGGCAAAATGATGCTATTCCATTTGTTGTCCTCAAGGGTGCGCTGAAGCCAAAGTGTTTGTGTCTGCTTTGGTTTTACCTGGTCGTTTATTTGCTCAATGCTTCCATTCAACTCGTCGAGTAGTATGGCATATCGACCACAATAGGTCATCTGGAAGTTGTCGAATACTGTTCGATCGTAGGAGTTGTTGCTTCCCTCAACCTTGATTCCAAGTTCGATTTCTCCAGAAAACAGATTGTCTTCATTTTCATCGTTGTCCTCAATTCTGATGAGGACGGCATTATCTTTGTAATCGCCATTGTAGAGGGCGATACCTTCTCCAAGAACATTTCCTCCCTTTACTGAACTGCTCGTGTTGCTAAGGTCGTTCAGAAGAACCTTGAATTCTTGTTTTACAGTGCTTTCTTTATTGCCAACTTTCACCTTATTATAGCAGGTTGCATATAGATATGACTTGATGCTGCTTCTGTAATCGCCGTAAAAGAAGCCGTCGCAAGTAATCCGGTACCAACCTGGTTGTGTTACCTTGATCTTCTGACTAACTGTACCGTTCTGATTTCCAGTAATATATGCGTGCCAATATTTTCCGTTATCAATTAAGTCGCCTGCAGTTTCTTGCTTATAGGTCAAGCCATTTTCGTTCCAATATTTCTTTGTAATAGCGTCAACACTTCGGGTAATTCCCTGGTCTTGAATAAAGAAAGTTGCATCTGCTGGATCTGTATATTTTGCCAGCATGTATTGAGCATTCAAACGATTCTTGAAATCCTTGCGAGTGATAATCTTCCACTGAGAATACTGGTCATTGTTGTCTACACTCTCAGCAAAGGTGATTGGGTCGGCAGGTTTGTTGGGATTGACTTTCAGATAATATCCTTCGTGCGAAAGTGGATCTTTCTGATAGGACTTTATTCTGTAGATCTTGCTTCCTTTACTTGTCTCCTCTAAGCTGAAATAGGAAACATATTCGTTGTTTCTAAGGTTTTTTGCTCGGTCGCCATAGATTCCTGGGCGTGTATTGCTGCCTTGCTTGGTTACCCATGAGAGATAGCTTCCCTGACTGGTAAGCACCCAGGTGGTATAGAATTGATAAAGTTGCCGATTTTTGGAGTCTTTAAGATCAGATTGGAAGGCAAGAAAAGGAACTCCCACCTTATTTACTGTAGCCTTGGTACCCCAATCACTTCCAACATTAAGATATTGCTTGGTTCCCAGATTGTAGAAATAAATCTGAGATTCATCGGTAAGGTCTTCTTCTTTTGAAGCTAAGACATTACTGATGTTATTTCCCGCCCAAATGTATTCTGATAATTGAGCGTTCACACTACTGCACACAAAAAACAGCAATGCGACCATTGCTTTCGTTCTATTCGACATTCGCTTTTTGGCTTAAGTTAATCTATTCGTTAATGTATTGCTTAAAACTGAATGCAAAGATACTGCTTTTTTGTTATATACAAGTATTTTGCAGTGAAAATTTGTTCTTCTTGCGAAAAAAATATTTCAAAATGAGAATTTTATAAACTAGAAATAACGGACAAGTTGTATCTAGAAATGATGAATTATATTGTTGCTTATCGAGTAAATTGATAGTATATACTGATGTTATTATTTTGAGAACTAAATAATTGTAAGCTTTCCTAGTCTAATGCGTTTAGTTTTTTATGCGAAACATTTGGCCTGTTATAGGGAAAGGTGTATCTTTGCATTGTGAAATCGATTTTGAAATAGTACATTATTATATATGGAGCAAGAAAAACCAAATAAGAAATGGGGATGGCTGGACTTTCTTATCCTGCTAGTTGCCCTTTTGTGTAGTGGTGCCATAACTAAGAGGCTTGGATTGACAAATGAAATGTATGATTTCCTCGTTCAGATGGGAATTATGGTTGTTTTATTAATTGGTTTCTATCTATTGAAATATTTATTTATGGATAAAAAAGAGTAAATTGGTAAAGCTCTGAAATTATAGTCAAAATCCATAAATGATTAAATTTCAGAGCTTTAATGATTT
>REGX01040897.1_pt1 | contig 15417 bp, 11 predicted proteins | sample 2276321 | NCBI WGS metagenome assembly REGX01 (sample SAMN08335021, study PRJNA423103) | bovine gut metagenome | biome: bovine gut metagenome; feature: rumen; material: feed digesta; isolation source: rumen digesta from from 15 high feed efficiency cows and 15 low feed... | host: Bos taurus ... | reverse complement strand
GAACGCCGTGGTGGCAAGCGCTTTGAAAAAGACGGAGACCAGAAGGAACGTCGTGGAGGAAGACGCTTTGACAAAGATGGTGATCAGAAAGACCGTCGCGGAGGGAAACGCTTTGAAAAGGGAAACAAGAGAGGCGGAAAAGACTTCAAACACAAAAAATTTAATAATGATGAAGATTAAAGATTGTATTCGTTTTATCATTTTCAGCTTACTATTCATTATGACAGCTCAAAATATAAACGGACAGGATCTTAAGACACTTACGCTCGAGGATTTAAACTTCGGCGGACATAATTACAAGAAAATGGTACCTGCCACGAAGCATGCTTCATGGTGGGGTAACCTACTTGTAAACAAAGACAAAGATAAATACTACCAGGTAAATCTAAAAACTGGTAAGGAAACGCTCATCAAGGACGGCGACAAGAAAGCCGAACTACAGGAAGAGCAGAATCCAAAGGCATTTGTACGTGAGAATCAATTGATTGTAACCGACAAAAAAGGTAACGAAAAGCAACTTACCACTGATGGTAGTCGTGATATCGTATATGGTCAGAGTGTACATCGCGATGAATTTGGTATTGACGGTGGTATTTTCTGGAGTCCTGGTAAAAAGCTGCTAGCTTTCTATCGTATGGACCAGAGCATGGTTACTGACTATCCATTGGTTACTATACCAGAAATCGACTGGACACCTGAGGCTGGAAAAAGCAGAATTGCTACTGCCGCTCCAGAGAAATATCCAATGGCTGGCGAGACATCTCACAAGGTGACTGTAGGCATATACAATCCTGCTAATGGCAAGATAGTATATCTGAAAGCAGGAGACCCAACCGACAGATACTTTACCAATATCGCATGGGCTCCTGATTCAAAGACTATCTATATGTTTGAGTTGAACAGAGATCAGAATGATTGTCGACTAGTAAGCTATAATGCAGAAACAGGAGACAAAATCAAAGAACTCTATCGCGAAACAGATGAGAAATACGTGGAGCCTCTCCACCCTATTGCATTTCTGCCTTGGGATGATACAAAATTCATCATGCAAAGTCAGAAGGATGGATATAATCATCTATACCTATATAATATAGAGGGAAAAGAACTCAAGCAGATTACATCTGGCAAATGGGTAGTGATGAATATGGTAGGTTTCAATACCAAGCGTCATTCTATCATCTTCACCAGCAATGAGACTAGTCCTATCCAGCAGAACATCTGGATGGTGAATGTAGACTCTGGTAAACGTGCTTTGATGGACAATGGCAAAGGATGGCATACTGCAAGCATATCGGAAGATGGCAGATATATCCTTAACAAATGGTCGGAGCCTGATGTTCCTAACAAGATTGACATCATCGACACAGAGAACGGAAAGCACACTGCTTACTTCTCAGCAGAGGATCCTTGGAAGGGATATACCGTACCTGAATTTTCAAGTGGAACTATCAAAGCTGCAGACGGCACTACCGACTTATATTATCGTATGGTAAAGCCTATCAACTTTGATCCAAACAAGAAACATCCTACTATTATATATGTATATGGTGGTCCTCATGCACATAATGTAGATGCCAGATGGCACTATAGCAGTCGCAGTTGGGAAACCTGGATGGCCGAAAATGGATATCTGCTATTTATCCTGGATAACCGCGGAAGTGAAAACCGTGGCAAGGAATTTGAGCAGGCAACCTTCCGTCAACTTGGTCAGGAAGAAATGAAAGACCAGATGAAAGGTGTAGAATATCTAAAATCTCTGCCTTATGTAGATGCCGACAGATTAGGTGTACATGGATGGAGTTTCGGTGGATTCATGACTACAAGTCTGATGACCAATTATCCTGACGTATTTAAGGTAGGTGTAGCTGGTGGACCTGTAATCGACTGGAAATGGTATGAAGTAATGTATGGCGAGCGCTATATGGATACCCCACAGGCCAACCCAGAAGGATATGCTAAAACATCACTGATATCAAAGGCAAAAGATCTGAAAGGCAAGTTGCAGATCATCATCGGTCTCAACGACCCTGTAGTAGTACCTCAGCATGCATTCTCATTCCTGAAGGCCTGCATTGGTGCTGATACTCAGCCTGATTTCTTTGTTTATCCAGGTGAGCCTCACAACATGAGAGGACATCAGAGCACGCATTTACATGAGAGAATCAGTCAATACTTCTTTGACTATCTCCCATCAAATACTAAAGACTAAATCCTGAAAATAATAAAAAGATGAAGATTTTACTGTTAGGAGGAGGCGGCCGTGAGCACGCCTTAGCATGGAAAATTGCACAAAGCAAGAAGTGTGAGAAACTTTACATTGCTCCAGGTAACGCCGGTACAGGTAATGTAGGCGAAAACGTGGAAATCAATGTAACCGAATTTGACAAGATCAAAGACTTTGCTGCCGACAAACAGATCGACATGATCGTAGTTGGTCCAGAAGTTCCTCTTGTAGAAGGCGTTACTGATGCTATCAAGGCAGATGCTCGCACTAGCAACATTCCTGTAATTGGACCTTCAAAGGAAGGTGCACAGCTCGAAGGTAGCAAGGATTTTGCTAAGGCTTTCATGAAGCGCCACAATATCCCAACAGCAGCTTACGAAACATTCGATGGTACTACTATCGAAGAAGGTATCAAATTCCTCGAAACTCTTGAAGCTCCTTATGTACTTAAGGCTGACGGACTTGCAGCTGGCAAGGGTGTACTAATTGTACCTACTCTTGAGGAAGCAAAGAAAGAATTCAAGGAGATGCTTGGCGGTATGTTTGGCAATGCAAGTGCTAAGGTTGTTATCGAGCAGTTCCTCAGCGGTATTGAATGCTCTGTATTCGTTCTTACTGATGGCAAGAACTACAAGATTCTTCCTGAGGCTAAGGATTACAAGCGTATCGGCGAACATGATACTGGCCTCAACACAGGTGGTATGGGTAGCGTTTCTCCTGTTCCATTTGCAACAAAGGAATGGATGAAGAAGGTAGAAGACCGTATCATTAAACCTACTGTTGACGGACTTGCCGAGGAAAATATCGACTACAAGGGCTTCATCTTCTTTGGCTTAATCAATGTAGACAATGAGCCAATGGTAATCGAATACAATTGCCGTATGGGTGACCCTGAAACTGAGAGCGTAATGCTTCGTCTTAAGAGCGATATTGTAGATCTGTTTGAAGGCGTTGCAAATGGCGACCTCGATAAGCGCACTATCGAATTTGATGACAGAAGTGCTGTTTGCGTAGTACTCGTAAGCGGTGGATATCCTGAGGAATATGTAAAGGGATACCCTATTTCTGGTATCGAAAACGTAGAAGGTTCTATTGTTTTCCACTCTGGTACAGCAATGAAAGACGGACAAGTTGTTACAGCTGGAGGTCGAGTAATCGCAGTATCATCTTATGGTAAAGATAAGGAAGAAGCTCTTCAGAAGAGTTTCCAGGAGGCTCAGAAGATAGAATATAAAGATAAATACTTTAGAAGCGACATCGGACAAGACCTGTGATTAAGAGATTACAAAATAAAGTAGCGGAAAGCCGCTACGCATTATCCCTGACTGCTATCTATACCTTCTTGGTATGGATAGCAGCTGGATTATTAGAAGGCAGCTTGTGGATACAATTTGCTCTTATGATTCTGTCTACCTACATGATGGTGGAACTTAACAACAGAAACGCGTTAATCAGAACCTACAGCAGAATGGTATCTTGCGTATATATGGTATTATATGCAGCGTCCATGTTGGTTCCATCTATGGAAGTAGGCATCATATCTGTAGGGGCAATTGCCTTTTATCTCTTACTCTTCTACGCATACCAAGACAAATCAGCAGTAGGTATAATCTTCTATGCCTTTGCATGCATCGGCATTGCATCGATACCTTTTGTTCAGATTTTGTATTTTCTTCCTTTGCTCTGGATTATCCTGGCCGCAAATATACTCGCACTAAGTGTAAGAACATTTGCTGCGTCTATATTGGGATTAATTATGCCATATTGGTTTCTGGCCGGTTATTATGCCTATAAAGACAATCTGCCAGCACTGATAGATCATTTTATGGAACTTGCTGAATTTCAGCCATTATTCCACTACGAAAATATCACTTCACATCAGATAGCAACATTTATCTTCGTAACCTTTCTCGCTATTATTGGAGCTATCCATTTTCTGCGTAATAGTTATAAAGACAAAATTAAGGTCAGAATGTTCTATGAACTATTCATGACGGTTGATGTCTGCATTATGGCTGCACTTATCCTTCAGCCTCAGCACTACAACGAATTAATGGTTTTGATTATCATCAACAGCACGCCATTGATCGCTCACTTTATGACCTTGACAAGAACCAAGATCACAAATATAGTATTCTTCATGATCATCGGAGCAATATTACTCTTAACAGCATATAACTTATGGATACCCTAATCTCATTTCTAATTGACTGGGGATATTGGGGAATGTTTGCTGCGGCTTTTCTGGCTGGTAGTTTTTTTCCTTTCAGCAGCGAAGCTGTCATGGTTGGTCTGCAAGCTGCGGGTCTTGATCCAATCCAACTCGTCATATATGGCACTATTGGAAATACAGCTGGCTCAATGTTCAACTATTTCGTAGGCCGCATGGGCAAGATAGAATGGATTGAAAAATACTTGCACGTAAAGAAAGAAAGTCTTGATAAAGCACATAAGTTTATGGAGGGCAGAGGAGCTTGGATGGGTATCTTTGCTTTCCTCCCATTATTAGGCAGCGCAATAGCTATCGTATTGGGACTAACAAGAGCAAATCCATTGATAACTTTAATAAGTATTACGATAGGTAAATTTATGCGTTATTTTTTGCTAACATTTGGCATGAGTTTGTTTATCTAAAATCTTTTGATTATCTTTGCATTTGTATTTCGAAATAACACAATTTTAATAAATAAATGAAACAGTACAAATTAGTGGACAATATCCTCGGATGGGTTGCCTTTTTGATTGCGGCCTTCGTATATTGTTCCACAATTGAACCGACAGCCAGTTTCTGGGACTGTCCTGAATTTATTGTAACAGGCTACAAGCTTGAAGTAGGCCACCCACCAGGCGCACCATTCTTCATGCTTACAGCCAATCTCTTCTCTCAATTTGCCGGTGATCCTTCTATGGTTGCCAAGATGGTAAATACAATGAGTGCTCTGCTGAGTGCTACTTGTATCATGTTCCTGTTCTGGACTATTACCCATCTTACTCGCAGATTAATCCTTAAGGATTGGGAAGACTTGAATCTTAGCAAACTGATTTCCATCGAGGCTTCTGGATTGGTAGGTGCCTTAATCTACACATTCAGTGATACCTTCTGGTTCTCAGCTGTTGAAGGCGAGGTATATGCATACTCTTCTGCCTTTACTGCTATCGTATTCTGGCTGATTTTGAAATGGGAAGACCATGCCGATGAGCCTCATAGCGACAGATGGTTGGTATTGATTACATACATGACAGGTTTGAGTATCGGTGTTCACTTGCTGAACTTACTTTGTATTCCTGCCATCGTACTCGTATACTACTATCGCAAGTACCCAGAAGCTAACCTTAAGGGTTCTCTTATAGCATTAGCTATATCATTTGTGATTGTAGCTGCAGTGCTCTATGGTGTTGTACCAGGTATCATCACCGTAGGTGGATGGTTTGAGTTGTTCTTCGTCAACACTCTCGGCTGTCCATTCAATACAGGTGAGATTGTCTACATCATCCTGCTGGTGGCCACTGTAGTATGGGCTATCTATGAGACATATCAGAATAAAAATGAAAAGCGTGAGAACATCGCATTCCTGTTATCTATTGGCATGTTGGGTATTCCTTTCTATGGCTTTGGATGGAGCGCTGCTATCACTGGTATTATCGTTCTAGTAATCCTCTGGTTTGTAATCAATCGTAAGATTGTAAACAAGGTTGAAAAGAAAGCTATCCCTCTTGTTTCATCTAGAATCAAGAATACAGCATTGCTTTGTATGCTCATGCTGATGATCGGTTACTCTAGCTATGCACTTATTGTAATCCGTAGTTCAGCTAACCCTCCAATGGACCAGAACTCACCTGAGGATATTTTCACCCTCGGTAATTATCTGAGCCGTGACCAGTATGGTGACCGTCCATTAGGATATGGAAAGGTATATACAGCTCAGGTTGCCTTGGAACAGGATGGCAACATATGCAAGCCTGTCGTAACTGAAGGTGCTCCTATCTGGCAGAGAAAGGAAAAAGCATCTAAGGATGAGAAGGATGAATACTTCATTGTAAGTACTAAGGATAAATACAAGTATGCTCAGAACATGCTGTTCCCTCGTATGTATGATGAAGCTCATGCAAGAGACTACGAGAGTTGGTTAGGTGGCGTTGATGGTACTGAAGTACCTTATGACCGTTGTGGCGAAAACATCATGGTCAAGATACCTTCACAGATCGACAATATTAGATTCTTCTTGTCATACCAGTGTAACTTCATGTACTGGAGATACTTCATGTGGAACTTTGCCGGACGTCAGAATGATATTCAGGGCAACGGTGAACTTGAACATGGCAACTGGATTACTGGTATTAGCTTTATCGACAACGCTATGTATGGCGATCAGAGCAAACTTCCAGATGATCTTAAGGCGTACGATCCTGTAACTAACCCTAACGGAAACAAGGGACACAATGTATTCTACTGTCTTCCTTTGATCCTTGGTCTTATCGGACTATTCTGGCAGGCATATCGTGGCAAGCGTGGTATCCAGCAATTCTGGGTAGTATTCTTCCTATTCTTTATGACAGGTCTGGCTATTGTTATTTATCTGAACCAGACACCAGGTCAGCCTCGTGAACGAGACTATGCATACGCAGGTTCATTCTACGCATTTGCAATCTGGTGCGGTATGGGTGTAGCTGGTATCATCGACCTTCTTAAGAAATATGTGAAGGTGGAAGGAACTGCTGTATCTGCTATCGTATCTGTACTAGCTCTGCTTGTTCCTATTCAGATGGCAAGTCAGACTTGGGATGATCACGACAGAAGCAACCGCTATACATGTAGAGACTTCGGTCAGAACTATCTGAACTCACTTCAGGAAGGAAGTCATCCTATCATCTTCACAAATGGTGATAACGATACCTTCCCTCTCTGGTACAACCAGGAAGTTGAAGGCGTTGGAACAGATGCCCGTGTATGTAACTTGAGTTACTTACAGACTGACTGGTATATCGACCAGATGAAACGTCCTGCATACGATTCACCTTCAGTGCCAATCACATGGCCTCGTCTTGACTACTGTTCAGGTACAAACGATTACGTAGAAGTTAATCCTGAAGCTAAGCAACAGATTCTCGATTTCTATAAGCAGGATGCTGAAGCTGCTAAGGCGCAATTCGGCGATCAGCCATTCGAATTAAAGAATATCCTGAAATACTGGGTACGTACCAAGAATAAGGATATGCACTTCATTCCTACAGATACAGTTTATGTAACCATAGACAAGGCTGCTGTAAAGAAGAGTGGTATGATGATGGCTAGCGATTCTATCCCAGACAAGATGGTCATTTCTTTGAAGGGCAAACGTGCTCTCTACAAGGGTGACTTAATGATGCTCGAAATGATTGCTCAGTGTGGATGGGCTCGTCCTATCTATGTAGCACTTACAGTAGGACAGGATAATTACATGAACCTCGGTGATAACTTCGTACAAGAGGGTCTTGCTAATCGTATCACTCCATTCACAACAAACATTGACGGCCAGATTGTACCAGGCGCTAAGAATTTCGATACAGAACGTTCTTACAAGAACATGATGACACGATTCAAGTTTGGTAATCTGAAACATAAAGGCTTGTATCTTGAAGAAACAACTATGCGTATGTGCTATACACATCGCCGTTTGTTTGGCCAGTTAGCTCTTCAGCTCATTCAAGAGCATAAGAACGACAAGGCTCTTAAGGTATTAGCTAAGTCAGAAGCTGAAATTCCAGAATACAATGTACCTATCACTTATATCAGTGGCGGTCTAGACTTTGCTCGTGCATATGCTGCATTAGGAAAGAAGGACAAGGCTAAACATTATGTTGATCAAATCTGGAAGAGCTGCAATCAGTATATGAACTGGTATCTGTCATTAAGCAATGAAAGATTCAGCCAGTCACAGAATGAATGTATGCGTGAGCTTATGGTCATGCAGTCTACAGCAGAGATTGCAGGAGCAATAGACAAGAATCTTGAAGCTAAACTCGCGAAAGAATTCCAGGCTAAGTACAATATGTACAGAGGTCGTGGCGGTTCATTCCCAGAATGATTAAAAGAATATGTTTATAGAGCAGCCGGCAAAATGGTTACGCTGGTTATATCCAACTGCGATTTGGAGAATGGATCCAAAGGAGCATTCGGTCTATCTCACGTTTGATGATGGACCGATACCTGAGTCGACTCCTTTTATTCTGGAAACATTGAAGAAATATGGTGTCAAGGCAACTTTCTTCATGGTAGGAGAAAACGTACTGAGACATCATGACCTCTTCAATCAGATCGTAGCAGAAGGTCATCAAGTTGGCAATCACACCTTCAACCATCTAGGCTCATATAAGCACATGGCTATTACGTATGCAGCAAATGTATATCAGGCCAATCAACTTATACACGCTCACTTGTTCCGTCCTCCTCATGGATTAATGCGACGAACAGTATATTGGTGGATGAACAGACATTACAAGATCATCATGTGGGACTTAGTAACTCGTGATTATTCTAAATGGATGACTGCAGAAGACATATTCAACAATGTAAAGAAGTATGCCAGAAATGGAAGTATCATAACTTTCCATGATTCACTAAAGAGCATCGAGAAGTTGCACTACGCACTTCCGAAATCTTTAGAATGGCTAAAAGAACAAGGATATGAATTCAAAACTTTCGAATGATATTAAAGCCGAGGCTAAAAACCTCGGCTTTTTTGCTTGTGGAATAGCTAAGGCTGATGCCGTATCACCAACTGTTGCTCAAAAGCTGAAGAAATGGCTCGACAATGGCGATAATGCTGATATGGTATATATGGCTAACTATACAGACAAAAGACTTGATCCAAGGCTTCTAATGAACAATCTGAAGAGCATTGTCTGCGTAGCACTCAACTATGCCCCACAACAAACTATGCCTAGCAACGAATTTCAGTTTGCAGCTTACGCTCTGGGACAGGATTACCATGATATTGTAAAAAACAAGCTACGTTTACTAGCTGAAAATTTTGGTTTTGAGGATGAATTACACTCCACTGACCCATCTGCACATAAATGCAGAATATTCGTTGATAGCGGGCCTGTATTGGAACGATACTGGGCTGAACAAGCAGGACTAGGATGGACAGGAAAAAATCATCAGCTAATCATTCCAAAAGCAGGAAGCATGTTTTTCCTGGGAGAACTATTTCTTGATGTAGAATTAGAATATGATACTCCAATGGAAAATCACTGTGGCAATTGCCATAAATGTATTGATTCATGCCCAACGCATGCCATCAAAGAAATCAATAACGAGAAACACACAACAGAATTTGATGCCAATAAATGTCTAAGCTATCAACTTATTGAAAACAGAGGCACATTAACTGACGAAGCTATAGAGAACATGGGGAATACTATTTACGGATGTGACAGATGTCAAAAGGCTTGTCCATGGAATAAATTTGCCACACCAAATACGACTCCTGAGCTACAACCAAAAAAGGAACTACTTGAAATGACTAAGGAAAAATGGCAGCAACTTACCGTTGAAGAATACCAAAAGCTATTCAAAGGAAGTGCTGTTAAGCGAGCTAAATACAGCGGACTAAAAAGAAATATAGATGCCGCCAATAAGAAAGATTAAAGCCTGGTAAAAACCAGGCTTTAATTTATATTTTACTGCATATCATAAACAATCTGCATCAATTTCTTTCCAATCTCATCTGCTTCCTCCATGGTATGAGCCTCACTGTAAACACGGATGATTGGTTCTGTGTTACTCTTACGTAAATGAACCCACTTATCAGGGAAGTCTAATTTCACTCCGTCGATATCAGTAACTTGAACATCCTTCTCTGCACCATACTTCTCCTTTACCTTAACAAGGATTGCATCTACATCAGTAGAAGGTGTAAGGTCGATACGATTCTTTGCGATAAAATAGTTAGGGAATGAAGCACGAAGTTCACTTGCTTTCATATTCTTTTGTGCCAAAGAACTCAGGAACAAAGCAATACCAGTAAGTGCATCACGACCATAATGACTTTCTGGGTAAATTACTCCACCATTTCCTTCTCCACCGATAACAGCACCAACTTCTTTCATCTTGGTAGTTACATTAACCTCACCAACTGCCGCTGCATAATAAGTACAACCATGCTTTTCAGTTACATCACGAAGTGCACGTGTTGAACTCAAGTTGCTAACAGTAGCACCCTTGACATGATCAAGGATATAATCTGCAACCGTAACAAGAGTATATTCCTCACCATACATCTTTCCATCTTCCTGGATAAATGCAAGACGGTCTACATCAGGGTCAACAACAACACCAAGGTCGAAACCACCCTTGGAAATTTCACCCATAATACCACCAAGATTCTTCTCTAATGGTTCTGGATTATGTGCAAAATCGCCATTTGACTCTCCATTCAAGAAAGTTGCCTCTACACCCAAAGCCTTAAACAGGTCTGGGAGGATAATGCCACCTACTGAATTGATAGTATCAACGACAACTTTAAAATGTGCATTCTTTATAGCCTCAACATCTACAAGTTCAAGAGCTAGAACAGAATCAATGTGACGCTGGTTGAATGAATTATCGTCTGTATAAGTTCCCATATGGTCAACATCAGCATACTCAAAAGCTTCCTTTTCTGCTATGTCAAGTACATCATTACCATCATCCTTTGTCAGGAACTCACCTTCATTATTTAAAAGTTTAAGAGCATTCCAATGACGAGGATTATGACTTGCTGTAATAATAATACCACCATCAGCACCTGTCATTCTAACAGCAAGTTCAGTTGTTGGAGTTGTTGCAAGACCAATATTGATAACATCGTATCCCATACCCATAAGAGTACCACAAACGACATTCTTAACCATGTCGCCAGAAATACGAGCATCACGGCCTACAACAATTTTATTACTGTTTGATTTAGCGCTACGACGAATAAAAGTAGCGTAAGCAGATGTAAATTTAACGATATCGAGCGGATTCAAAGTATCGCCCGCTGGACCGCCGATAGTACCGCGAATTCCAGAAATTGATTTTATAAGAGTCATAGTGATTTATTTATTGAGCTCCAAGTTCATAAGTTATTTCGTAATAGCAAGGCATAACATTGCTTGATGCAGTACTTGTACCTTGTCCGTGAGGAACAATCAGACGAACCTCTGCAGGTTTTTCTGCTGTATATCTACCTAATTTAATATATGGTAATGGTGCAAGCCAAGCCGAAGGCACAGATGTTGTTCGATGTGTATTCGCCATAGTACTTCTCGCGCCATCAAAATATGCTGTGTATGAACCAGAAGAACAAGTTACATACATCTTGTCGTATAAGTGTGAATTTTGTAAAACATTATTTGAGCTATATAAAGCATTACCAGAAGCAGAACTCAACAGATTGTATTCATTATATCTGCAAAGAATGGTTTTCGTACCATTATTATTGAAAATATCACCATGTCCTTGATTTAGAATTTGCATATACACTCCAGAACTCTCAAAAAGTACATACTCATTCTTTGCTGTATCGGTAAGAACAGATGCTCCTGTCTGAAAACGAGATTTAAACTCCTTTTCTGAAATTACTTTTATATTCTTACGAGCTATAAAAGTATTAATACTATCATTTTCACGATCTCTCTGGTCTGCATAGGTTTCTGTATCCTGGCATGATGTTACAAACATCATTGTACCAACCAAAGAAAACATCGCGAATATTATTTTCTTCATATTATAATTTTTCTATTAAACGGAGGCAAAGTTACTAAAAATCTATTAAAAAGCTTTAGCTCTAATTCGATAATTTATAATATATTATCTTAATAGATCAGCATAAGCTTTAATTGCTTCACGTGCAATGCGTTCTGCCTCGGCAATACTACAGTATAGTTTTCCACCACTAGCATTCAAATGGCCTCCACCATTAAAGAAATCTCCAGCCATTTTGTTACAAGGGAAATCGTCTACTGAGCGAAGACTTACCAGTACAAGGTTATCACGATCATTATCTTCACGAAGCGAAATTGACAATTTCATCCCTGCTATTTTCAAAGGCTCGTTTACGAGACCTTCCAAATCTCCCTTGATAAAATGGAAACGCTCCATATCCTCGCGGGTTACTGTATAAAAAGATGCATGCAGATCTTCCAATACATTAAGTTTCTGGCACATCAAATAACCTCTAAAACGAATGGCCCATGTACTGGAGTTATTGAATACATTACGATAAATTTTATCCTTATCGATTCCTTTGGTAAGCAATTGACTGATAATAAAGTATATCTCAGGATTTGTGGAATTGTAGGTAAAACCTCCAGTATCAGTCATCATCCCACAATAAACTGGAACTGCCCATTTCTTCGACATTGAGTCAAAGCCACCCAACTGCCATACAATACGGAATACTAATTCAGAAGCACTGCTTGCTTCTGGACGTGAAATCAAAAGTTCGGAATGAGGAAAAGACGGATTTAAATGATGATCTATGACCAGCATTTTTGCAGATGAAGATGTAAGTACTGCCTCCATTTCATCAACACGACTTGGCTCGCTGAAATCAATACAGACGACCAAATCTGCATCATTAAATGCTTTCTGTACAATATCCTGATGCTTATCGTATCTAACGATTCTTTCAGAACATGGCAACCATTTAAGGAAATCAGGATAAGCATCAGGCATTACAATCATAGGGTCTTTTCCCAAAGATCGTAAGTATTCTGCCCAACCTAAACATGAACCAACAGCATCACCATCAGGAGATTTATGGCCACAGATAACAATACGCTGAGAAGTCGCTACAAGCTCTTTGAGTGTAGCGACTTCTGTATCATTAAGAATATTTATCTGCATTTAGAACAGTTTATTAGGGTAAACACCTGCATCTACCAGTTTCTGGATTCTTTCTACTACACCAGGACGGTCTGCAGAATATGTTACTCCAAACCACTTTGAGGTTGTATCAAGAACTTCACAAGTAGCAGTACCATCATTGATAAGTGTATTGACTACTGACGGAATTACATACTCAAACTTAAGATTTGTCTTTGCCTCAGGAGCATCAAGGAAATCCTTGAAGAATTTTTCGCTATACTCAAAATAGTCAGGAGTAAAGCCCCAAACATTCATTGATACAGGATTATTCTCAGAGATAGTTACCCACTTATCACCATCCTTATATGCTACGCTTCCATCTTCCTTACGCTCAATTTCAGTACGCTCTACACATGTAGTAAGATGATTGTGCTCGTTCTTTTCACATACACCACGAGATACTGTACCATTTTCGCTCAAGGTATTTCCTACACGGAAACCTACCATTGCATAAGTATTCTTGCTTCCTTCAGGAAGATCTGCAAGGAACTTGCCGATTACTTTGAAGCAGTCACGATTATAGAAGTCGTCACAGTTAATTACACAGAAAGGCTCTTTAATAACATCCTTTGCCATAATAATCGCATGGTTGGTACCCCAAGGTTTAGTACGACCTTCAGGAACACTATATCCTTCTGGAAGATTCTCCAATGCCTGGAATACAAGTTCACATGGCACATGACCTTCATATTTTGATAGTATCTTCTCGCGGAATTCCTGTTCGAAATCCTTACGGATTACCCATACAATCTTTCCGAATCCTGCCTGTATTGCATCATAGATTGAATAATCCATGATAGTCTCACCATTAGGGCCTAAGCCATCTAACTGCTTAAGTCCACCGTAACGGCTGCCCATACCGGCAGCAAGAAGTAACAATGTTGGTTTCATTTGCTTTACTATTTTAAGTTGATTTTAATCTGATTGCAAAATTACGAAATAAAACGTAGAATAAAGAATTAATTCAACGAATCGTTCGATATTTTTTAGAAAGGATATCCTACTGCCAGATGAAGGCTGTGAGAGTCTTTGAACTTAGGGATATTATAGAAGCCCTTCTTCTCTGTATGATAAGGTACATGTAGACCAAGTCCCCAGTCTATTCGTATTACAAACATACCCAAATCATATCTTACTCCAAGACCTGTACCTACAGCCATTTGTCGGTAGAAATCCTTGAATTTAAACACATTTTCATCTGTAGCTCCATTTGTTCCTGGCATTCGCCATACATTACCTGCATCCAAGAAAATAGCTCCATATAAATCGCCAAATAGCTTTTGTCTATATTCTAAATTGGCAAGGAACTTGATATCACCATTCTGTTCCAGAAAAGACGTAGAATCATTTGGTTCAAATCTACCTGGACCTATACTTCGGGCAGCAAATGCTCTCACACTATTGGCGCCTCCTACAAAGAATTGCTCGAAGTAAGGCGTAGGAGCTGCTTTTGAATTACCATATCCCCAGATTATGCCAGCATTTAAATGTCCAACTATCGAAGAACGGTCATTGAGAGTCCATTTCTTTACAAAGTCTGTCTGGAGCTTTAGAAACTGCGAATATTTATTCTTGAATAATTTTTTGATATTTGCTGAATCAGGAGTCCATTCCTTTCCACAGGCCAGGAATCCTAGAGAGATGAGATTAGCAGCTTCGCTTACTGTTGTCTCCCATGATATTGGATTTTTATAGCTAGCTGGTGATGAATATGCATAGGTAAAACTCATCTTAGGAACTAAACGATCATCCATGGCAGCCTTTAGATAAGGTACTTTTTCTAGTTTTTCTTCAAATAGTGCTGTCCTCTGATTCATATATTCATACGACAAGACGAGTGGACTAAATGAAAAATGAGACTGCGCTGATGTCCACCAGTCATAAGTCAACTCTCCTGATACGACATGACGTCGGTAATATTTTGCACGGTTCAATACATTCATTGATCCTTTGATAGTCGTTGTTGGCGTTCCAAAATACTGATATCGTTTACCGTTTCTTCTTCGTCTACGATCACGATCCTTAGTTTGCAACAATGTCATTGGGGTTATAATTCTAGGAAATGTCAGAGATGCATCACCTCCGTATTCATAGGAATCGATAGATGAAGATGCACCGGAACTACGATTAGTAATCTGCCATTCATACGAGCCATGGAGATTAATATCAAGTTTTTCTCCACCTCTGAATGCATTTCGTTTGGTAAAACCGACCATAAATTCCGGTCCCATATATCCAGTTGTTTTACCCTTTCCGTTAGCTTCCACATAGAAATCATAAGGCTTGTCGAATACCAGATCAAGAGCAAGATCTAAGGTAT
>REGX01321150.1_pt1 | contig 15439 bp, 14 predicted proteins | sample 2276321 | NCBI WGS metagenome assembly REGX01 (sample SAMN08335021, study PRJNA423103) | bovine gut metagenome | biome: bovine gut metagenome; feature: rumen; material: feed digesta; isolation source: rumen digesta from from 15 high feed efficiency cows and 15 low feed... | host: Bos taurus ... | reverse complement strand
ATTTTATTTAGTTAACTATATGTAAAATAATATTATATTTTTCATTTGCACTTTATATGTAAATGTTAATTGATTTAACTATATAATTACCGAACTATTGAGATTCAAATACACCTCATTATATTTCTCCACCATCGTAGAGATATCAAATTGGCGAGCACGTTCATAGCATCTCTCAGCCACCTGTCGATAATAATCCTTATCATCAGCCAAATGCTTGATTTCACGAGCCAAAGCTTCAGCATCCTCATGAGGGAATAGAATACCATATCCTTTAGTAACCTCTCTTAATCCATTCACATCCGATGCAACAAAAGGTCTGTCAGCCGACATACCCTCAATATTGCTGAGCGACAAGCCTTCGTAATGGCTCGACATCACGACCACATCAGCAGTTCTAAGCAATCGAGGCACATCAGTACGCAATCCTAAGAATTTCACTCGGTCATCTACTCCTAGTTCCTTGCTCAGTTGTTTTACTGCATCAAGTCTTTCATCAACGCCAGCAAACCAAACTACAAAACGGTCATCAAGCCATTTCAAGGCCTTTACCAAAGTATCCTGATCCTTTTGTTTTCTGAAAGCAGCCACCATCAACAATAAGAATTTAGATTCATCCCTATCCTTAAGTCCCTCAGCCTGGTGTATAGCCTCAACATCAACACCATTATTTATCGTAATGATTTTATCCGAAGAAGCCTGTAAATACTCCCTAAGTTTATCTTCAGCAATCTCAGAAATACATATTATCTTAGGATACTGCTTATACATCCATCTGTCGATAGCCGACAGCAAAGCATTTCCACGTTTACGATTATCCGTATTATGCTCAGTAGTAACCAGTTTCTTTCTACAAACCAGATTAGCAATAGCAGCAAACAACTGTGGCGAAGAATTATGCGTATGTATGATATCGTAATTCCGCATAATCTTGGCTAATTGGATTATATATAGAGGATTATAGAAAGAATTGCCCAATCTAAAGACCCTAGTCTTCTTTTCCAATTCAGTCAACAAAGGAGTAGCCTCGCCATTAAATACCACCACATCCACCTGATGCCCCAAAGCCATCAGTCGCGGAGTAATATCATGCACCAGTTTCTCGGCACCTCCAGTTTTCAGAGAAGTAATAACCTGTAGAATTCTCATATTCTAGACAAAATGCGAAAACGCCATAGATTAATCCAGGCCCGCAATCTATATTTAAAAGGAATATCCAGCCTCATCATTTCCGAATAAGTCAAATCCGTAGCCTTAGGCGAATTCCTTCTGATATCAGTAATTTTAGAAGTAAGGCCATCATCGAGATAATCACGATAATAGATTACCTTATCAAATACCCTTAACTTGTATTTTCTGGCAATACGATGCCATACCAGAATCTCCGGACAGAATCGTTCTCCTTCAAAAACAGGAAAAGGAAATTCCTTCAATACCTCAGTTTTGAATATCTCACAAAGATCACCAGTAGCGTGATATTTATATCTCAGCGAGATTTCATCGCAATCAAGATATTCTGCATCCTTTTGTGTAAATTCAACATTCGAAATGATATCACCATTTCGATGAGCCATCATACCACATATTCCTGCAAACCCAGGATTATCCTTGATAGTCGCATAAGTCTCCGCTATATTGACCAGCGAATCGGCAGGCAATTCATCATCCGAATCAAGCATCAGAAACAAGTCTCCATTCGCTTCCGCAACACCTAAATTAATAGCAGTATGCTTGCCATGATTAGGCTGATAAAAATAGCGTATAGGAAATTCTGTCTGAAATCCAGCAACGATAGATTTTGTATCATCCGAACTGCCATCATCTACGATTACCCATTCAAAATCCTGATGACTCTGCTTTTTCAGGCATTCTAGAATTTGAGGCAGAAGATTTCCTCGATTATACGATGGAGTAAATACAGTTATCATATTATTTATTCTGCTCCTAAGAATCTGAAGGCTGGACGGTAGAATTTATCATTATCGTAATTATGATCATACTCATATATTTCTTCAATAAAGTCACCTTTACGAGTTCCATCTGTAAAGAAGGTCTTATAAGGATACAACTGCACACCCCATGCCGTTATTATTCTAACATACAAGAAAAAGCAAACAATTATCAACATATAGGAATACTGGATAATATTTCGTCCATGTGTACATAAGTAAGATATAGTTGCTATAATACCAATCATATAATACCAACTTAATCGACCTCCATTCTCATTACGAATAAAGAAAAGCAGAATTGCACAAAAAATCAAAGCCATATTAAGCAGTACAATATTAAGACTTTTTTCTGGAATTTCTTTATACTTAGAAATAATCAAATATAAGAAGAAAGCAGCCTCAATCATATAGGGTAATCGGAAACCGATCTGGTTACCAGCAACGCCAGCTCTTTCCTCATCAACTTCACCATAAGCAGCAAACAAGGCAGTAGGAACACCTGTCAATCCAAGCAATAAAGCTGTTCCCATAACATATCCTATTACTTTAGGAGGATATTTCTGTATAGGAACCCAATAAAGAGGAAGAAAAATATAAGCTGAATTATGGAATTTTGTAGCAATATACCAAACAAGCAAAAATTTCCAGAGTTTACGCTGAACGACATACCGAATTGAAAGCCATGCGATTGTAGCTCCCATAACCTGTCGCAAATAAGTGAAAGTAAAAAAGAACCATAGACCTAGGAATAGTATAATCGCAAAAGGATAATTTGTACAATAATCCTTGAGTGATTGAAATAGCAGAAAATAAATAATAATTGTTGTGATAAATATAAATACATATCTATTTTCTGTGATCAAAGCAACCAAAAAGTTATACCAGTCATATCCTTGTTCACTATAATACTGATCAAAAATAGCGGCTTGGCTCCAACTTTGTTTATTCGTAATAACATTAGCTGTATCATCAAAGAAGTCTGCATAAATATATCTATCATACCCCCCAAGCATATCTGATAATCCTACAAATATTGCTAGCCCAATCATAAAGATGATTAGAACATCCTTTTCTTTTTTTCTACGGTCAACAAACGAACCTCCTTGGCTATATGTCAAAGCCACGATAGACGCTAAATATATTAAAAGATAAAATAGCATGAATTATGCCATGTATTAATCAAACAATTGGAAGAACTCTTGAGAAATCACTTCCCTACCATGATTAGTTCTAACAGATTCCATCCCTCTAAATGCAATTCGCTCATATTGAGAAATATTTGCTTGAATTTGTTCTAGTATATCACAAATATCGCCAACATGCTTATAGACTATAGCAGATTTTTCGTTTTCTACAGCGATATTCTCCATAGCATATTCTGAGCCAATAACTAGCAAACCATTAGCCAAAGCATCCAATACTTTACCTTTGGTACCTGTTCCTATAGAAATAGGAGAAATCTGAATATCATGTTTTGTAATTTCCTCAATATAATTAGGAGCAAAAGTTATATGATTTACATCCCAGCCTGCATTCTTCAATCCAGCAACATGATCTTCCCATCCTTTTCCCAAAAAAGTAATTGAATAAGAATCTTTGAATATTTCAATTTTTGAATTTTTCAATTTTAATTCTTCAACAAGAAGATCAGCATCCTGCTTCATGTAATAATTATACTGCCCAGCTATAAGAATACGAATAGGTGTATGAAAATGTCTCATTAAAACATCCTCTCCTTCGGAGAGGTTTGGTGAGGTTATAGTTTCATAATGTGGATGTCTGATAAACTTTGCTTGTAGCCTTGGATTCATATCCATGATAAACTCAGCATCCTTTTCACCTACAGCATGAATCCATGAAGTTTGATTAACAGGAAAGTCCTTCTCCATCCTTCTGAATTTCCGATACATGAAAGCACATTTCCAATACTGAGCAGCATCATTCATCACAAAGCGAGTGCCCATCATGCGATGATAATACAAGGCTTCCGAATCTGGTAAAGTATGCACGGTTTTATATTCAAGGAAATGTCTTTCCACTCTGGACATCTCTTCGCCATATACCCAAATAGCATCAGGATGCTCCCCCTTGATACGCTCTATAAGATTCTGGCTGATATCAATATAATGATGCAATGGATATTTCAGAAAAAGACGGAGAAATAATAAATGGAACTTAAATACAAGCACAAACCATTTAGGCAATGGAATTAGTTCTATCTTTACATCTAATTCTTTCTCTGTTTCTCTTATTTTCTCGACAGGGAGATGATTGGTATCATATGAATAGATATTAATTTCTATTCCTTCTGGCCTGCACTTCATCAAATGATAAGGCAAAGCCGTCGTACCCCTATAATTTTCCTTATAAGGTGTAATATTAGTAAGAAGACATATCTTCATAAATTATAATTCTATTCTTTTAAATGGAACGCCACCTATTAACGCAGCATATTCAGGAAAAGCAGATCTCCACATACCTACACTATAAATACTATATACTTTCTTTGAACCTGAAATCAAGTAATAATCTACAAATAGTTTGAGATTTTCGCTATCATCAGTGGATTCTGCTGTATCTATATGCTTAACTTTTCCTGGGACTATATAGATATTATCAAGTCTCTCTTTGGCATGCTTAATAAAATTCATGCTATCTGTAGCTAGTAGAATACGATAATGATGAATCTGCTGTATCTTTTGTATTTCAGAGATAATCTTATCTATTAACTTCTTCTTATCTATATCAGAGAGTTCTGGATTGATATCCGTTTCATTCTTGTCTCCAAGTAAATTAAGAAATCTTGTATGAATGGCTATATAATCCTCACCAATTTCTTCCTTATAGGAATCTAAGTATTGCTGAAGATAAGCAGTTGGCTTGAACAATTCTCGATATAATTCACCCCAATTATATTTCTTATCAAATTGATCATTTATTTTCTCAAGTTGATTATATCCATAGTAGAAATGAATCTGTCCTTTAGGCTGTTTCCATAAGCGGGAAGGATCTTCAATCTCTCCGTAAGCACGAACAGGTCTTGACAGAGGATAATGATAAATCATTTTATTTTCAGGGATGACCCAGTTATATGAATTTGGCTCCAAATACTTTTCAAGATTAAAAGGATAAGACCAACAGATACGGAAAGGAATATTCCTAACTTTTGAAATGGCAAAAATAGTCATTATACCTTTAAGTCTGTCAAACATTCCACCATGAGGAATTTTACCATCAACCATGAATACATTCGTATTCTCAACGGCCTTGATATCTGTTGGATTATGATAATACTGCTTGATAAGTTTAGGTTCTCTATAAAACCTATCCAGCAACTGTACCAACTTACTTTTTATACTCATACGAAATACTTATATAGAATGTTGAGACCTATCATCACAAACTTCTTCTTCCAAGGAGCATCAGCAACCTTCATAGGAAACATACTATCCTTCTTTAGCATATCAATAGCTGGTTTTCTTATAGGTTTCCAAGCAAAGAAATTACGAGTAAGTTCCACCATAAAGCCAAACAAACTTGAATCAAATCGATTTTTCAGATAAGTTCCTATTTCAGCGTCATCCTTATACTGAAACGACAGATTACGAATAGAATTCATTACGGTAATATTATCCAGTACAGACTTCTTCAATTTTTCCATAGTCTTTGGATGAACGGAAGATCCTTCATGAATTATATAATCATATAAGTATAAACCAGTATAACATACTTTCTTTGCATTCAGCATACAGCGAAGTGATAATTCAGTATCCTGATGAAGAATGCCTGGGTAAAATTCCAAATGATGCTCTAGCAAGAAAGATTTACGAATTATATTTGCCCACATAGATGAAGGCTGATATCCTTTCAATAAAGCCTCTCTTCCAGTTAACAATGTATCTGGTTGGAAGTTATCAATTTCATACAAATGAAGAAGTTTTCCTTCTTCATCCAATACTTTGCTTCTAATTCCAACAATATCAATTCCATCATGAGATTCTATAGCTTGATAAATTGGAAGAAGATCTGCCTCAACATAATCATCAGAATCTACAAACCAAATGTATTTACCTTTGGCATATTTCAAACCATGATTACGAGCAATACTCTGACCTTGATTCTCCTGATGAAATAAATGAATATAATTATACTTCCGCTGATATTCCTCAACTATAGCAACAGATTGATCTTTACTACCATCATTTACGACGATAATCTCAAAGGATTCTTGAGGAAGATTTGATTCTAATATAGAATCTATGCACTTTCTGATGAACTTCTCAGAATTGTACATAGCAATAATCACACTTAATGTATATTCAGATTCCATATTTGCTGAATTGGTTTACCATCAAAAAGATCCATCCAGACCTGCATAATTGCATCCAGATTATACCGTTGAATATCTGTTCTTGCTCTCTCGCCCATCTGCTTACGGAGTTCATCATTCTCAATCAACTCTTGTACACGATCCATCATCTGGGTAGGATTAAGATATTCAGTTACATAGCCATCATAGCCATTCTGAATAACTTCTGAAGGACCACAAGGACAATCATAAGCAACAACAGGAACACCATACGACATACTTTCCAATAATACTAAAGGAAATCCTTCGTACAAAGAAGGCAATACATAAATAGAACTATCTACCAATCGCTCACCTACATGAAGCGAGTAAGGCATAACCTTAACAGTGCTTAGATGAGCATCAGATATTGCTTTCCTAATTTTATCCTCCTCATCACCTTTTCCCATGATAATCAGATTCCAGTCAGGATGCTTATCTTCTATTTGTTTCCAAGCAGGAATAATAGAAGAAAGATTCTTCTGTTTGCTGAATCTAGCCATAGTGATCACGTTTTTAGAAGAACAACCAGAATACACTTCAGGTAATTCATACAAAGGATTAGGTATCACATCAACAGGATGACCTGTAATCTTAGATACCATTCCTGCCTCACGCTTGGTTAAGGCTATCAGCTTATAGAAGCCATACTTCAATCTAAACTGGATTTTTGCCTTAAGCGTAATCTTATATTTTGGATAATCCCAGAATCCATGGAATTCCATAATTCTCTTCTTCCAAAATGTCAACCATACAACACTTGTTGGCTCAATCATTGGGAGAGTTGCAATAACGACATCAGGATTAACAGAAAAAAGTATCTTCAATAAGAAGATACGATAATAGATAAAACGGATAAGTCTTCCTATCAAAGGAATTGCAAGATACTTATCCAGAGTATTGCGATCCAATACATGATGAGGGATTCTCTCATCATAAATACTCTTGATATCAATTTCCTTCTGGTTATCTACACATAAAATATGTACATGATAACCTTTAGACGTAAAATAGTTGGCTTTTTCGGCTATCACACGATTCAAGCCTCCAAAACCATACGTATTTATTATATATAGAATTGTCTTCATGATTTTATTCAGAAATAGCATTCAGAAATTCAACCCATTGATTTCCTATAGCCTCTATCGTATTCGAAGTTCTAACCTTTTCGTAAGCAGCAATAGCCATTTGCTTTCGCTTCTCTTGATTATTTACCAAATCCAACAGAGCATTTACATATTTGTCTACAGAATATGGCTTAACAATTAATCCATTCTTTCCATCCTCCACAATATCCTGCAAAGAGGTAAATGTATTATATACTATAGGGACACAACCAAATTCCATAGCCTCAAGTAAAGTCATAGGATATCCTTCATATCTAGAGGTCATCATGTAGATTGAAGCATGTTTATATAGCTCTTTAGGATTTTCTATTTTTCCTAAGAACTTACATCTCTTTAAATCATATCTTTTAGAATAATTCAAAACATCCTCATAATCCTCACCATATCCACCAATGAGCAGTTGCCAATCAGAATTCTTCTGTTCAAACTTGTTCCAAACATCCAATGCTTTCTTGATGTTCTTCTGTTGTTCTTCAAATCTAGCAATGATCAGTACTGTTTTTTCTTTGATATCCAAATCTGGTTCCTCAAAAGCGAAAGGAACAGGATTCTGCATTGCCATAAACTTATCCGTATCCTTCACATGATACAACTTGGTAAACGAAGGAATATATGAAGGTGATAATAAAACATATTTGTCAACATCCTCTACGATTTCCGCAAAAGGATATCGTGGCTTTATTCCATGAAGAAGATTATAAACAGCTACTTTTAATCGATAATATCTTGAAATGCTAGATAACTTTGAAGATACAGGATTTCGATGAAAACAATATATGATTTTTATGTTAGATTTTTCCTTTAACTTTCTAAAGCAATATCGAATCTTATCCGTAGCTATATTCTGTACGATAATGATTGATATATAATTCTGAGCAACAAAATCACTCAACTTATTCAGAAGCTCAGATTGATCATCCTTATAGAAATTTAATTGAATCTTTCTTCCATTTGATATTTTATCAAAATCATAACCAGCATAAGAAAAATACGAATGAATACCAAAAGCCTCTAAATAATTAGCTAAAGCCCATGATACACGTTCTACTCCTCCCGTAGTAGGATCAATATTATCTTCGATAAATAAGAGGTTTATTGATTTCATTAACTTCTAAAATGAATATAACAGTCTGTCAACTTCATTTTAATTCGTTCCCAACAAGTAACATTCCAATTATCTAGAAGATTATTGGTTATTGAAGTATCATAAGAGTGAGAAAAATAAATCTTTTTAATTTCACTCTCACGAATTTGTTGATATTGCTTATTATCAATAAAATGAGAATTTAAAAGATAATCAAATACTCTTTTATCCTCTTTCTTTGCAAGTCCACTCTTCAAAATCCTTTGAGTAGTATTCGCCCCTTGCAGGCGAAACATATTTAAAGGTTCATTAATGTAAGCAACCTTACCCTGAGCAACCATAGAAATCCAGAATAGCCAATCACCACATCCTTTAAATTCTTTATATTTATCATCTATTTGAAGAGCAGCTGCTTTTGAAAAAATAGCACTACTAGCATTACAAATCACATTTTTATAAGCTAGGTACTTTTTTATAAAGTCTTTACCTTCTAAAATAAAGTTTTCCTTAAGACTATCTTGATAGTCAAATGGAACAGCATGATCATTCTCATCTTGACGATATGAACGTACGAAAGCAACAACAACTTCTTTATCGTCAAAAGAAGGCATTAATTTTTCTAAGAAAGAAGGTTCGCAACTATCATCACTTTCTGCAATCCAAATATAATCTCCTTTGGCAAGTTCTATTCCTTTATACCATTGTATAAACGGAGAACCACTATTTATCTCATTATATATAATATTAGATACCTTTGGATGGTTTCTATACTTCTCTATAATAGCTACGCTATTATCAGTAGATTTATCATCCAAGATTATCACTTCAAAATCCTGATAACTTTGATTTAATATGCTTAGGATTCTTTTATCTAAGAATCTAGCATAATTATAGTTCGGGATTATAATACTAACCATCTATGATTTAACCTTTGCTAGATTAAGAAATATATACTTCATAAACCAATATCTCTTTTTTAAAAACACAAGCATTGCATTATTTCCCAAAACGCTGCAAATAGACTTTTTATTTAATTGATTTAATGAATCTACAAATTGATCAAATAGTTCTTCTTCTCCAAACTTTGCTGCATCAACCATATTTGCATAAATATTATAGCTAAAATCAGAATCAAACTGGTCAAGAGCATCTTGATCGTAGGTTTTAATAATGGGGCGAATTGAAAGAATACTAAGAATCATTTGTGATTGTCCCTTTAACTTTTTGATACCAGTCATGTGCATATAAGAACTTTCGTTAGTAATATCATAATGATACACTACGCGAGGTTGTCTAGCAACTGAACTAGCTAAAACAAATAAACGAGTCACAATCTGAAGATCTTCTCCATAATTCAACCCATCCTTAGTACGTATATTATTGTCAACGTATAGATTTCTTTTAATTAGACGAGAACAGAGAGGAAAGCCACCCATTTTTTTCTCGACAGATTTTAGAAATTCCCCATAAGTTTTAAAGTCAGGTTCATCCCAATATATTGATTCAGCTCCTTTATAAGTCACAATACCTCCAGAGACAACTTCTGCTCCGGTCTCGATTTGCCTTTGAACCAATAATTCTATTGCTGATAGTTCCAGCCAATCATCAGAATCTAAATGAGTAACAAAAGTACCTGTTGCTGCACTGACCGCAGTATTGCGTGTACCAGCCAAGCCCATATTATTTATATGATGAATAATTTGGGTCTGCTTAATTCTATTTGGATATTCTTGAATTACTGCATTTAATATTTCTATACTATTATCTGGAGTTTTGTCATCAACAAAGATTATCTCAAGATTATTATATGTTTGTTGAAAAATGCTACGAGCACATCTTTCTATGTATTTTTCAACATTATATACAGGCACTAAAATAGATACCTTATAAGGTTCTTTATTCATATAATATAAAAATTACTTATTTCGTCTCAACACTTTAGTTTTCCACTCATATCGAGGCAAATATACTAGCCAATACCAATACTTAAAAAGTTTAGGATGCCTCATTTTCATCTTAACATCATCTGGTATCCAACTTCCTGCAAAATGATGAATCATAACTGTATTAGCTGTGCTATATATCTTCAAATCATCATAGTTTTTGGGACTAAAATAGTCACTTGTAAAGACAGGTATATCTATCGTGGAATTATTATTAATCGTTGCTGCTTCTTCTGGATTTTGAACAGTAACAAGTTTATATCCATTGCTAAGAATATTTTCTTCAATAATCTTCGGCATAGGTCGTTCGTTTCTAGTACCATCAGGATTAACGAAATGTTTATTTTCATAATATTTCATGCAGTCCTTTACCCAAATACACCCTCTTTCTGTTCCTAAAGCTGCAACTTCTAAGCCATTATCTTCACCAGCTTGCCAACACATACAAGTTGATAATTCTAAGAATGAATCCAAAGATTTTTTTACTTCAACATCCATATCTAAATAGAAACCTCCTTGAGTATATAAAGCATAAAGACGAATATAATCAGCAGCAAAAGCATATTTTTTATTTTCAAATGCTTCTTTTACCCATACAGAAGAATTAATATCAAATCTATTAAAATCCCATTTGATGAATTGATAATCTGGCAAGAATTTTTGCCATGTATCCATATAGTTTTTAAACTTAGTAGGTATTGGATCATCACTCAGCCAACAATAATGTATTATTTTAGGAATCATAATATTAATACTTTTTCTGGATGATTAATTAATAGATCTTTTGATATATGTATATCCTCGTCTGAAGATGAAAAGTGCTGAGATAGATATTCAACCACCATTCCATCTAATCTTTTATATCCACAACCATGTATTTTAGCAGGATTACCAGCAATTAATGCACCTGGTTCAAAATCATTGCTATATTTTGCAATGAGGCTGCTTCTTGCAGATACTATTGAATTATCTGGTATGACAACATCTTTGGAAATATAACTTTCTGTTCCTATCCAAACGTTATTGCCTATAATTACAGGCTTATTACCTGATGAGATTACCTCTTTATTGGAATTATAAACATAATGAAAATCAGTATCATAGATAATAGAGCCACCTCCTATTAGAACATTGTCTCCAAAATCTATTCTCTTCTGGCAACCTAAGATCAAACAATATGCCTCAAAATTCTTTCCAAACTTAATAATACCTTTATTATATACAAGTATTCTAAATCCACTATTTAATTCACATGGACCACAAAATTCTAAACATCCTCCATCATTTACATATTCAGCTCTTATGGAAGGATAAGAATTATGCCCCGTTCTATTTAATTTAATCATTCCACGAGCAATAGGCGATGATATTATGATACTTCCTCCTAATGAAATAAATTTAGGCCATCCATAAATATAAATAGGCAATTTAATTGATTGTGATAAAGGAAGATAATAATAATTAAAGAATAATGTAGCAAGAAGATTAAAATGATTTTTTGAAGAATATTCAAAAAAACACCTTCCACATTTTCTTATGAAACTAGTTATAATACTTATCATCACTTTATTCTACTAAGAACCATTCCCAACAAAAATTTTCTATCTGTAACAGAAAGTATTAGGAAAAAACCTACAACAGCTCCAACAATCAATGTAAGAAGGCCATATATAGATAAACCCAACCATCCATTTAAGTTTGTGAATTCTTCTATAGTATAACATATACCTAAAATTACAATAAAGCAGAATGTCGATTTAATCATTGGAGCAAAGAATACCGTTTTTTTCAAATCCAAGCAATAAGCTCCATATATTGGAAGAAATGTTAAAGTTCTAATGATATTATATAAACTCCGAGCACCAGCTAGCAGCAAAAGTCTATATTCTACAGTCTTTATGAAATACATGGATAGTAAGACAGTAACAAAAGTTAGTGAACTTGATAGCAACATAGTCAATGAGGAATATTTTAATTTATTCGTGATTGTGAAAATATTCCATAATGCTTCGAGTGGCATGGCAAAAGTCATTCCTGCTGTTCCTAACAAAGTTAAAATCTGCAACTTGGTAGAATCTTGAGTAGGTAGCCATAAAGAATAGAAATTATCACCAAATACAAATAAAAATACTAATGGAATATTAGCAAAGAATCCTAATATTCTTATAGTTTTATTCAGCTCTTTAAGTAGTCCTTCCTTGTTATTATCCGCATATAGCTTAGTAAGATTTGGGGCAAACACACCAGATATCATACCAAAAAGCGACAATATCAAAAATGGCAAGTTTTTAGTCAACGCAAAAGTTCCCATAGCAGCTGCACTTATACATACATTTGCAATAACTAAATCAAAACCTGTTTCCAACATCGCACTTAATTTGCTGACAACATTCCAAATTCCTGACTTTATTAACTCAAGAACTTTATTCCAATCAAAAAAAGAAATATTAATAACAAGATCAGGAGTTAATTTCTTTTTCAAAGAATAGTTTACATATGTATTATATATAGTTACTATCAAACTACTAAGACCTAGATACCACACATGTGGAGCATAAAAATAAAATGCACCAAAAATAACAATAAGACTAATTATATTCCCAACGATACCTCGTATAGAGTTTAAATCCAAACGATTCTTTATAAAAGTAGCTACAGAAAACATATTAAAAACAAGCCCTATAACACTATTCAATACAAGGAGAGTAAATAGCAGACGAACATCATGTAATAGGATTGACGGAACTTCTATTAACTCATTAATATATATCAGAAAAAAAATCGACAAGATAGCTATAAAACTACCTAAAATAGTATTGGAATAAAAAACAGAAGAAAAATACTTGTTAGCTGAATCTATATCTCCTTTCATGTAAGCTAAAGAAATAAACCTTCCAGCCATTGCATTCAACGCTATTGTAACAAGACTTGTATATCCAATAATGTTATTTGAAAGTCCAATAAATCCATAAGCTTCTGCGCCTAAATGCTTAACGATAAAAGGAGTCAAGAAGAAGCTAATACCTCCACTTACAGCAAAAGCCACGACCGTGGCTATCATATTTATCGCTAATTGTCGATTATTTGACATTAATTACCTATAATATGAATATGAATTAATTAAATATGTTGTAGATTCGAATAATACGTTTATGGAAAAACTATTTTCTACGAAAGAGGCTTTTAACACCACATTTTCCGACTAACTTGTATCCGTTATTTTTTATTTCATCATAAGTAAGATAAAGCATCTTATTCTTTCTTGTACGCTCAATATAAATAAAATCAGCATTTCCTTCTAAAATAGATTTTCTTTGTTCTTGCAGCATTTCCTCTGTTGCTCCATTTTGAGTTGACCAGTACTTGCAGCCTGGCAATGCATTAGAAGCGGTACCTACGCCGTCATCCATACCTATGATTATCAGAGTTGGATTTTTCTTCTGCGAGATTAAACTCGAGAAGTAATTATAATTAGCTTTTTCTAGGGAAGAATGATGAATAAAGTGCTCTCTGACTGCAATTGTATCTTCACGCATCACATTAAAATAACATGCAAAGATAAAACATCCTAATATCATTAAAGACAGTGACAAACTTGACTTGCCATCTACCCTCTTTAATAGATACAAACAGGCATATATCAAAAAGAAAACAGTTATCGACAAATAGTACCAACAATAGGCATGATGAATGGCAATTCCATAATAGAATAAGAATCCTAACAAAGGGAAATATTTATTTTGATCAGTTTCTTTTACATAAAGCCATAAAAACAAAACTGTTCCTATAAAAACAGATATTCTCTTTGGATCTATCAACATATACAGCCATTCAGCTATATAAATCTTTATTGGATTCTCATAAGAAACAGTCTTTGTGGTATTAATAAAGTACTCCTGAATAAAAGCAGCAAGATTTCCATGCATAATAAAATAAAGTAAGAATGGTAGTATTATTGCAGTAACACCTATCAAATACCACTTACATAATTTAATAACCTGAAAGAAATCCCTAAGTTTAACAAATTTATACAAAAGATAGAACAAGAAATATAACTGCATTGCTGCTATATTAAACTTTATCAATAATGAGCATGAGAAACATGCTCCAAGTACAAAACCTAACTTTTTGCAACTATATTCCCTTTCGCTATTTTCTTTTATTTTCCTCACTGTTACATATAAAGAGAGTATTGAAAAAAACATAGCGTAGTCTTCTGCTCTAATCTCATAATGAAACCAGCTTAGGAATAATGGTATTGACATTATTGTTACTCCAACAATACCTTTCCTTTTATCGTCAACATATAATATAAGGATCTTATAAATCAAATAACCGATAAAGGTATAAAGAATACAACTCAAAATATAAAGGCCAAAATAATTGGTTGGACTAATTAAATATCCAATTCCAAATATCAACCAAAGTAGTGGTCCTTTAGAATCAGCAAAGTCCACATAAGGAATCATGCCATTCATCCATGCCTTTCCACACATAAAGAACCACGCTGTATCATTACGACCATACAAATCATGAGTTGGTGAATCTGGAGAAATTACAAATAAAAGCAGACTAAAAAATATTGCACAAAATAATAATACTTTATAATCTGTTCTTAATGTATTAGTTATATCTTTTAATATATTCATTGATAACAAATAATATTATTTCTTCTGAAATAAAAATCCATCATAATAACTTCCAACCAACTTATATCCGCATTTTTCTATATCAAAATGAGAAAGATGTAGGAGATCATGTTTGAAAATATTTTCTTCTTCTAAATAAATAAAATCAGGAATACCTTTTAATATCGCATTTTTTTGATCCGCTATCATAGATTGCGTAGCACCAGTTTGAGTAGCCCAATATTTACAAGCAGGCAAAGCTTCTGCAGATGTTCCTTGTCCATGATCATAACCAATAAAAAGGATTGTAGGATTATTCTTTCGGGAAATAAGATTTGCAAAATAATTATATTTTTT
>REGX01015038.1_pt1 | contig 15441 bp, 10 predicted proteins | sample 2276321 | NCBI WGS metagenome assembly REGX01 (sample SAMN08335021, study PRJNA423103) | bovine gut metagenome | biome: bovine gut metagenome; feature: rumen; material: feed digesta; isolation source: rumen digesta from from 15 high feed efficiency cows and 15 low feed... | host: Bos taurus ... | reverse complement strand
GAGCATTATGCATTGAGCATTGTGCATTATGCATTGAGCATTATGAATTGTGCATTGAGAATTGAGCATTGTGCATTGTGAATTATGCATAGTGACTTATGCATTGATTACACCGATACCACTCCCTTGATCAATGGCCATGGGTCGTAGCCTTCGAGACGGAAATCATCGTAGTCGTAGTCGAAGATGCTCTTCACCTTGGGGTTTAGCACCATGCGTGGTAGCGGTCGTGGCTCGCGGCTCAGCTGTTCATGCACCTGGTCCATGTGGTTGAGATAGATGTGAGCGTCGCCAAAGGTGTGGACAAACTCGCCCGGCTCAAGCCCAGTCACGTGCGCAACCATCATGCACAATAGCGCGTAACTGGCAATGTTGAACGGAACTCCCAGGAACAAGTCGGCACTGCGCTGATAGAGTTGCAGGCTCAGCTTGCCGTTAGCAACATAAAACTGGAACAGCGTGTGGCATGGTGGTAGCTTCATGGTGGGCACGTCGGCAACATTCCACGCGCTCACAATGATGCGGCGAGAGTCGGGGGTGTTCTTTATTTGGTCAATGACCTGGCTAATCTGGTCGATACTGCCACCGTGATAGTCGGGCCACGAGCGCCACTGCCCGCCATATACCGGACCCAGGTCGCCATTCTCGTCGGCCCATTCGTTCCATATTCTCACTCCATGCTCCTGCAGATACTTAATGTTAGTATCCCCCTTGAGGAACCACAGCAGTTCGTAGATTATCGACTTGAGATGTACCTTCTTTGTGGTGAGCAGGGGAAACCCCTGGCTCAAGTCGCACCGCAACTGGTAGCCAAACACGCTCTTCGTCCCAGTCCCCGTGCGGTCATGCTTAACAGTGCCATTCTCCAGCACATGCCGCAGCAAGTCAAGATATTGTTTCATTGTAATAAGCCTTTATAAGATAATGGCAAAGATACTATATTTTTTAAAATTAGAGCAAGAAACTATTGCAAATAAGTGCACCAAATGAATTGATATTATTTTGTGAGAATTATTTTTTTATTTAACTTTGTGTAATAATTGATGAGATATGCAGCAAAAAACTATAAATAGATGTCTTTATATCAATTCTTTTCGAGGCTTTATTGAGCAGGATAGAATGTCGATATTAGGTGTTTTACATGACAATTACCATGGGGAAGTATTGACAACATCAAATGATGCTTGGGCTGAAGAAATCGATTTGCTTCAAGAAATTTTGGTTCCGTGGAAAAATGAAAATGCTCAAATTATTTTTGAGTATGATATACCGCGTTTAGGAAAAAGGATAGATGTTGTTCTGCTTTTAAAGGGAATGATTTTTTGTCTTGAATTTAAAGTGGGTAATAAATTTGCGCTTCAATCGGATGTTGAGCAAGTAATGGATTATGCGTTAGACCTCAAGAACTTCCATCTTTTTAGTCACGATAAAATAATTGTACCAATTCTTATTCCAACAGAATATATCTCTTCTTCATCGGTTTTTCAACCTTCAATTTATAATGATAATATTTATAACCCTTTAATATCAGGAAAATTTAATCTTCAAAAATTAATCCATAAAATTATAGAACATTCAGGTTGTTGTGAGTATTGCGAAACATTAGGAGATTGGATAAGAAGTCCTTATTCTCCTACTCCTACAATTATTGAAGCAGCTCGTACTCTTTATGAGAACCATTCAGTGGAGGATATTACAAGGCATGAAGCTGATAATGTGTCGACCGATAGTACTATTCAATATATTCTTGATGTTATTGATAGGAGTAAAAACTATAATAAGAAAAGTATTTGCTTTGTAACTGGAGTACCTGGAGCTGGTAAAACCTTAGTTGGACTAGATGTTGCAGTTAAACAGTCATACAGAAACGGAGAGCTTGATAAGGAGAATGGAGCAGTTTATTTGTCGGGAAATGGTCCATTGGTAGCTGTTCTTACTGAAGCTCTTGCCAAAGATAATTATAAAAAATGTAGAGATCGGGGTGACTCTAAAAAGCTTTCAGATTCTCGTCGTGAAGTGAGTGAATTTATACAAATTATTCATCGCTATCGCGACAATATGCTTGCCAAGATAAAAAATCCAGTGGAAAATGGGATTGTAGAAATAGATCCCGAGAAAGCAGTGAAACTTGAAGGTACCGGATATGCCGAAGTAGAGCATGTGGCAATCTTTGATGAAGCTCAACGTAGTTGGACTCATAAACGAATTGCTAACTATCTAAAGCGAGGTGGTACTTATGGTAACAAATTGAAAGTTCCAAACTTCCCTATGTCGGAGGCTGAGTTCCTTATTTGGTCTCTTGACCAGCGTGAGGATTGGGCTGTTATTGTTTGTTTAGTTGGTGGCGGTCAAGAGATTAATACAGGAGAGGCTGGTATATCGGAATGGATAAATGCTTTAAATGTTAAATTTAGGAATTGGGACGTTTATATCTCGAATAAATTGACCGACCCAGAGTATGCAGAAGGGAGAGTTAACGAATTGCTAAGCGAGAATAAAAGGGTAACTTATTCAGATAGATTACATTTAGCAGTTAGTTTACGCTCGTTCAGAGCTGAAACGCTTTCAGATTTTATTCATTCTTTGTTGGCATTTAATGACAATGCAAAGCAACTATATTTGGATGTGTCGGGGCGCAATTATCCAGTAGTACTAACACGCGATATGGATAAAGCAAGAAAATGGTTAAGAAGTATGGCTCGCGGTACTCAACAGACCGGCATACTTGTTACCAAAGTTGCAGCTCGTTTCAAGCCATTAGCAGTAAATATATTGGCTCAAGGAGATGAAAATGCTGTGCATTGGTTTCTTGAAGATAAAACAGATATTCGTTCTTCAAACTATCTAGAAGATGCTGCAACAGAGATTCAAGTGCAAGGTCTAGAACTTGATTATGCTTGTGTCTTGTGGGATGCAGACATGCGATGTGAGGACAATGAATGGACATTTTACAAATTTAATGGCAAGAATAAATGGAATCCTGAGAATAATGTTGAGACTAAGAAATATATGCTCAATGCCTATCGTGTTTTGCTTACTCGTGCACGTCAAGGAATTGTAATATGTGTTCCTTATGGTAATAGTAAGATGACTCCAGAAGGCTTTCCAGAAGATCCTACTAGGTTGCCTGAATTCTATGATGGTACATATAATTATCTTAAATCACTTGGCTTAAAGGAATTATAGATTAATGTGAATTGTTTGTTGTTGTTGGTAATTGTTTGAAAAAAATGATGTTAGTGAACTTTCGTGTGAATTGGTGGTTTATGTCTTTAGAGAGGACTACCTTTTAATAAATCATGCTGTACCTTGGCAATAAAAATGAAAATGTATGTTTTTCATTTTGTATTTCACTCGGTTTGCACTAATTTTGCAGCTGATTTCACGCGGTGTGGAACAATTAATACATATTGAGACAATTATGAGCGAGATTTTTGAAATGGTGGCAAAGACCTTCCAGGGGCTGGAAGGGGTTCTTAGTGATGAACTCACAGCGCTAGGTGCACAAGAGGTTACTCAAGGCACACGCATGGTTGCCTTCAAGGGCGACAAGGAAATGATGTATAGGGCAAATTTTGCCCTTCGCACAGCGTTGCGCATCCTCAAACCCATTTACAAGTTCCAGTCGACCGATGCCGACGACCTCTACGAGCAGGTGAAGCGGTATAACTGGGAAGACCTGATGACTGAGAATAGCACGTTCTCCATCGATTGCACGGTGTTTAGCGACACCTTCCGCCACTCGCGTTTTGTGACCTACCGCGTTAAGGACGCTATTGCCGACTATTTCATGGAGCGTTGCGGCAAGCGGCCATCTATTCGCCTCAATTCTCCCGACTATCAACTTAATGTGCACATCAATGGCACTGATGTGACGCTGTCGCTCGACTCGTCGGGTGAGCCACTCTACAAGCGTGGTTGGCGTGTGGCACAGACCGATGCACCCATCAACGAAGTGCTTGCCGCGGGCATTATCAAGCTGAGCGGTTGGGACGGGCAGAGCAACCTGGTGGACCCCATGTGTGGCTCGGGGACGTTCCTGGTTGAAGCCGCGCTCATCGCTACCAACATGGCACCTGGCCTCTATCGCAAGGAATATGCTTTCCAGCACTGGCCCGACTATGATGCCGACCTCTTCAACGAGATTTATAACGACGACAGTGGTGAACGAGAGTTTAACCACAAGATTTATGGCTACGACATTTTAGGTAAAGCTGTAGCCACATCGCATGCCAACGTGAAAAACGCTGGGCTCTCACAATATATTGAGGTAGACCGCATTCCCATCGAGGAGCAGCAGGAGGCACCCTCAAAGGGTGTACTCATCACTAATCCGCCCTATGGCGAGCGTCTCACCAGCGATGACTTGCCACGTCTGTATGCCACGCTGGGTGAGAAACTCAAGAAGGTGTATGTGGGCTATGATTGCTGGCTGATTTGTGGCAGCAACAAGGAGCTCATTGATAGCCTAGGGCTTAAAGCCTCGCTTCACTACCCGTTGCTCAATGGCGACATCCCATGCGAGTTGCGCGAGTATGTGATTTTTGATGGCTCCTACGACGACTTGCGGCGCAAGGGTGGCACAATAAAGAATGAAGGGTTCCGCGCCAGCGACAAGCCCACACATGCACGGCGTGAACGACGCGACGAAGACTCTCGCCACGACTTAAAGCGTGGTGCCCGCCATGAACGCGACAATGGCAAGCGTCGTGACTTCAAGCGCGATGAGAACCCGGCACGCAGGCGACCTGCCGAGGATCGTGGCGAGAATCCCGCACGCAGGCGTAATGAAGACCGTGGTGAAAATCCTGCCCGCAAGCGTGATGGAGGCAACGAGAACTTGCATGTGTATCGCACCGAGCGACCCTATGCCGACCGCCACACCGACGGCGCGACTGGTGAGGGCGGACATCGCCGCACTTTCTCATTCCATGGCCCACGCCTGGGTGAGGACAAGGAGCGTCCCATCTTCAAGGGGCGCCGCAACGGCTGGAAGCGCCGCGACGCCACCACTGGCGATGGCAGTGAGGAAAACCAAGATTAATTATCCACACTTGGTCAATCATGCTGGTCATTGTCTCGTTTACTCGATAGCTTGTTAACTAGTTCGCTAAAAATATTATGGCCAAAAAAGGCAGTTACATAGTAGATTATTTTAACAATCGCGGGTTCTTTGGGCTCTCAATACTGTTGCTCATCATCTTCTCGGTGATAGCCAGTGGCAATTTTGAGGTTCCACAGCGTGGCTATGGCACCTTCCATAACCTTGCCACGTGGATACAAAGCAACGACACTTCATGCTTTGTGGCGGTGTTGTGCAATGTGGTGCTGGGTGTGCTACTAGTCACGCTCAACATCATGTTCCGCTACATCAAGACCTACAACTGCTTTGTGTTTGCTGCCATGTTTGTGCTCTTGCAGGGCATCAACCCATTCTTGAGCACGCGCTTCTTTGCGGGCACCGCGTTGTGCCTGGTGGTGGTAGTAGCATTGTTCTTCATGTTTGAGCAATATGGCAAGCGTGGTGTTGCAGCGCAAGGCATCTTCCTGGTGATGGCACTGCTATCGTTTTTTACGCTCTATCACTATGTCTTTTTCTTGCTTATTCCCCTGTTTGTGCTAGGCTTTGCCTACATGCGCGTGATGGATGTGCGCGGGGTGTTTGCCACAATATTTGGAGTCGTAACTCCCTACTGGATTGCTCTTGGCACAGGGCTTGAGAGCTTCTCGTCATTTCAGCCGCCACACCTGTCGGCGGTGTGGGATAGTGTGCCGGCTTTTGCGGCACGTGGATGGGCAATAACCATCGCCATTGTCACCGTGGCTCTCACTGTGCTTGTCACAGTGAGCAATTTCAAGACAATGCTTAACTATAGTGTGCATGTGCGCGCCTACAACAATTTCTTTGTCGCGCTAGCGGTGTTTGTGCTAGTGATGATGGCGGTCGACTACAACGACTTCCTCTTCTACATGCCACTGCTCAACATGTGCTTTGCTATCCAGTATGGGCACTGGTACGTTATCACACCTCACGAGACACGCCAGCCTGTTACAATGTGGATGCTCGTGGCGATGCTCACGGCATTTATTATAGCAATGGTTATAGCCTGATGAAAATAGTTGCCGACAGCAAAATTCCCTATATCAACTGCCTGCTTGAAAATGCCGGTCATGAGGTTGTTTACTTGCCTGGAGCACAGACCACCGCCCGTGATGTGAGCGATGCCCAGGTGCTTCTCACCCGCACCCGCACCCGTTGCGACCGCTCGCTGCTCGAGGGTAGCCGGGTGGAATTCATTGGCACGGCAACAATTGGCACCGATCACATTGACCTCGACTACTGCCGGCAGCACGGCATCACCGTGGAAAACGCTCCCGGCTGCAACGCGCCTGCTGTGGCGCAGTGGGCTCATGCCTCAATATTGCAATGGCTCAAAGCTCGTGAGATAAATAGTCCCATCACATTGGGCATTGTGGGCGTGGGTCACGTGGGAAGCATTGTGGCACGATGGGCGCGGCAACTGGGCTACCGCGTGCTGCTCAACGACCCACTCCGAGCCAATCAAGAAGGAAATGAGGCTTTTTCAACGCTAGAACAGCTGCAGCGCGAGTGCGATATCATCACTTTTCACACACCCCTGACCACCGGCGGAGACTATCCCACTTGGCACATGTGTGACAAGCAATTCCTGGGCAACTTGCAGCGCTGCCGCTTGATTATGAATGCGGCGCGAGGCGCGGTGTGCGACAACCGCGCTCTGCTTGAGTGGCAGGGTGACGTGGCACTCGACTGCTGGGAAAACGAGCCAGCCATTAGCCGGCCTTTGCTGGAGAAAGCTTTTGTTGCCACACCTCACATTGCCGGCTATAGCCAGCAGGGGAAGCAACGAGGCACGGCGATGATTATCGACGCTCTCAACCGCCACTACGGCTGGCACATTGAGCCACCACGAGCCTCAACACCTGTGATGGGTGCCGACCTAGTCACTGCACAATCAATCCTTGAAAGCTACAATCCCCTCGCCGACACCGCCCTGCTCAAAACCTCACCCGGCAGCTTCGAACTCTTGCGCAACAACTACCCTCTGCGCCAGGAAATAAAATGAATAACCTTGCCCTCACGATCATCCCGACTCTCTCTAAAAAAGAAAAATGCTTAAAAAATACACATTATTTATAGGAATTGTGAGTTTTTTGCCTAATTTTGCACCCGATTTTGAATGTTTAGCATGGTAATTACCACCGGTTAACGGTGCGTAATGTGCTCTGAAACAAGAAAATAGGATATATTTTAAGTATATTATGGCAGACAATTTGGTAATCGTTGAGTCTCCGGCAAAGGCCAAGACTATTCAAAAGTTTTTAGGAAAAGATTATAAAGTGATGTCAAGCTACGGACACATCCGTGACCTTGAGAAGAAGGACTTTAGCATCGATGTTGAAAATGATTTTCAACCAGTGTATGTGATTCCTGAAGACAAAGAAGCACTGGTAGCTGAGCTCAAAAAAGCTGCTAAAAACGCTAAGACGGTGTGGCTAGCTAGTGATGAGGACCGCGAGGGAGAAGCTATTGCATGGCACTTGAGCGAAGTGCTTAACTTGAAGAGTGAGAACACTAAGCGCATTGTGTTCCATGAAATTACCAAACCCGCTATTCTTGCTGCCATTGAAAATCCACGCGACATTGATGAGAATCTTGTCGACGCGCAACAAGCGCGCCGAGTGCTCGACCGCATTGTGGGTTTTGAACTTTCGCCAGTGCTGTGGAAAAAAATAAAGCCTGCTTTGAGCGCTGGTCGCGTGCAGAGCGTGGCTGTGCGACTCATTGCCGAGCGAGAGAAGGAAATTCGCGACTTCCACAGCGAGCAGTACTATCGTGTGGGTGGCGAGATGCTTAATGCCGAGGGGACTTCTACTTTCTCGTGCGAACTCAACAAGCGCTTTAATAGTCGTGAGCATGCTGTGGAGCTACTTGAACACTGCAAGAACGCATCGTTCCAGGTTGCCGATGTGCAGGTAAAACCGGTTAAGAAGAGTCCGGCACCACCGTTCACCACTTCCACTCTCCAGCAAGAGGCTTCGCGCAAGCTGGGCTTCTCGGTGGCTCAAACCATGCGCATCGCACAGTCGCTTTACGAAAGCGGACACATCACCTACATGCGTACCGACTCGGTGAACCTGTCAAGCCTGGCGCTGGGCACCATCAGCCACGAGATTAAAGAAACACTTGGCGAGCAATATCTCAAGGTGCGCAAGTATCACACTGCTTCTAAGGGTGCGCAAGAGGCTCACGAGGCAATTAGGCCCACTTTTATCAACAATCACGACGTTAATGGCACCGCTCAGGAGAAGAAACTTTATAAACTCATCTGGAAACGCACCATTGCTTCGCAAATGGCCGACGCTCAGCTTGAGAAAACTCAAGTGGATATCGCTATTGCCGGGCGTCCCGAACTGCTCATCGCAAGTGGTGAGGTAGTGAAGTTTGACGGCTTCCTTAAAGTTTACTTCGAGACTAATGATGATGAGGAAAATAACACACTGGGAGGTGAAATTCACATGTTGCCCACTCTCACCAAGGGCGACAATTTAGCGCTAAAACAAATGGTGGTCACCCAGCGCTACACTCAGCAGCCCAACCGCTACAGCGAGGCTATGCTGGTGAAACGACTTGAGGAACTGGGCATTGGACGCCCTTCGACCTATGCGCCCACCATTTCCACTATCCAGGCTCGCGACTATGTGGTAAAAGGCGAGAGCAAGGGTGTAAAGCGTAGCTATGAGCAAATCACTCTCAAGAATGGCAAAATAACGTCAAAGAGTAAGAGTGAACTTGTGGGAAACGAGAAAGGTAAACTTATTCCTACCGACGTGGGTATGGTGGTTAATGACTTCCTCACTCAGTATTTCCCTCAAATCCTTGACTACAACTTCACAGCTAAGGTAGAGACCGAGTTTGACGATATAGCTGAGGGTAAGCGACGCTGGAACGATGAGATAAAAGATTTCTATAAAGGCTTCCACAAGAACATACAGGAAGTATCGTCTATGAGGCTCGAACACAAGGTGGGTGAGCGCATGCTGGGCAACGACCCTGTGACCGGCAAGCCAGTCTCGGTAAAGATTGGGCGCTATGGACCACTTGTTCAGTTAGGTAGCACTAACGACGCCGAGAAGCCCCGCTTTGCTTCGTTGCAGAAGGATCAGAGCGTGGCAACAATCACACTGGAGGAAGCTATGAAGCTCTTCGACATGCCACGCACATTAGGCAGCTTTGAGGATGCCGAGGTAACGATTGCTATTGGCAAGTTTGGTCCCTATGTTAAGCACAACGGCAAGTTTGTCTCTATTCCCAAGGATGTGTCGCCCTATAGCATCAGTCTTGATGAGGCGATAGAGCTTATCAAGGAAAAACGCAACAGTGAGGCTAAGAAAGTGCTTCTCACATTTGATGAAGAACCACAAATGCAAGTGCTCAATGGGCGATTTGGACCCTACATCAGCTACAATAAGCAAAACTATAAGATTCCCAAGAAAGTGGATGCCACAAAGCTAACACTTGAGGAGTGCCGTGCTATAGTTGCCGACGAGGCTAATGCCAGCAAGGGAGGTGCCCGCAAGCGTGCTGCAGGAAGGCGCAAGGCTACCACATCTAGCAAGTAATTAACACAATTCACACTCACATTACTATGGCAAAGATATTTCAATTAACCATTGGTTTTGTACTATTACTTTTTACACTAGGATGCCTTAGTTGCAATAACAACTCAGGCAAAGAGAACTCTCTAGCCGAGAATCCCGATTCGGTAAAGATGATTATCGCAAAATTCAACGACGCTTTACCTCTCACCTTCGATAGTGGTAACGAACTTGATAGTATCTATTATGACAAAGTGGGAAATGAGGCAGTATTTAGCATGGTGATTGACGATGCCGTGGGCGTGGTCGACATGGACAGCCTCCTCAGTGGTGGAGAAGCCGCTAAGAAATTATTGATTTCTGAGTTAAAGACTAACGGGAAGGCTCTTGCCATGTACAAGCAGCTGGCGCAAGGAGGTCTTGACCTGCGCACAGTGATGATGGGGAAACGCGGTCGTAGCAGTTGCCAGGTGATGCTTTCGGCACAGCAAGTGATGGATATCAAGGCCGATAAGAATGGTGAGAATAAAGCTTCGCAAGCGGCAATAAGCTCACGCGACTCACTCGACCTACTCGTTGACTCGATTAATGCCTTGTGCCCCGACTCGGTGAGTAAAAAAATTACTATGACCAAGGTGCAAGTGGAAAACAATTACTTGGTTTACAACTATGTGTGTGATGAGGCCGGTGTGACCGTCGACCGAATGAAGGGGGAAATGAAAGGCTGGAAGGAGTCAACCGATAGCAAGTTGCGACACCCCGAGCCACAATTGCTCGCGTTAATGAAGCTGTGCATTAACAACAGCTTGGGCATGAAACATCGCTACATGGGCAAAGAAACAAAGCAAGCGATTGACTACTCTTTCTCGGCGGTTGACTTGAGCAAGATGTGTAATCACCCATTGCCCGAGGGATATGTGGAAATTAAGGAACGCATCAAGGAGCCCAAGCCACAACAGCCCGCAAGCAACAATGATGCCCAACGGCGAGTTAATGGAATATATTAAGCTAATTGAGATTTACTTAATTACCACCTTCTCGCCACTATGGATATAAATGCCTGGATGGCTGGGTCTTGAAGAAAAAATAACACCCGTGAGCGAATACCACGCTTGCGGGTTTTTTGTCGACTCGCTAACTATGTGTTCCACACTCTGCTCGGCTTTGAGCTGGGCATATTCCGTTTGAGCCGAGGCTAGCAAGTTATTAAAGATGGTGTTGTTGCGCAGGGTTACTAGAGCGCAATCGGCCATCACTCGGCCAGCATGAACATCGGTGGGATAAGCAAAGCCACTTATCACGCTACTCCAGCCATAGTCATAGCCACGTTTGAGAATCTGGTCTTGACACGAAGGCATTAATTGAGCCAGAATGAGAGCTACCCCCCAGCCAACCAAGGCGTGCTCCGAAGGATAGGATGACGTGTTGCTTAAGAGACTCTCTTGCGATGGTAATAAAGTGTTGTCAACAAAATGCCTGAATGGCCTTTGGCGGCTCCATCCTTCCTTAACATTGGGCGAGATGGTGCTTAGCATCAGCTTGCTCACTTTTAACAACATTACTATTGATGGTGCTTCGCTCTCGCTCAAGGGAACATCAACTAGCGGGGCAAAGCCAGCTAGCATCTTGTCATCGTTCAAGCTAGCGTCGAGGGTTGCTTGTTCACCACGTTCGCCAGTGCGTTCACTCTTGGCGAGCCAGTACTGGGCAGCATCGCCAGGGAAGGTGTAGTCGCTGGTGCTTGGGGGTGGGTCTAGGATTTTTTTTGAATCGGGGTAACTTGCCATGATGTCGCTCACAGTGAGACCTTTTAAGCGAAGGTACTCATCTCGGGCGGCAAGTAAATCATCAATATAATCTTGCTCATTGTGCACGCGGGCTATTGATGCCGAGGCACACACGCGAGCGGCATCAACATCACTCTGCCAGTGAACACCCACTATCACACGGCTCTGGCCATAATCAAAACCACGACGCAAGATTGTGTCTTGAAGGGTAGGAACCATCTCGGCGAGTGCGAGTGCTACACCCCATCCTAGTGCCGCATGCGACGAAGGGTAGGAACTACTATTTCTTAATGTCGGAGCATAGTCATTTGACCCCCACACACTCGTGTTCATCTGGACAAAGGGGCGCTTGCGGAAGTGGGCAATCTTCATCATCGACACCCCATCACTAGCGATGAAACCGGCGCGGTACATGAGTCGGTAGATGGCAGGAGTTTCTTCCTCGTTGATGTTAAGCTCTAGAATGCCACTATAAATTTCGACCATGCGTGAGATGCCATATTTTGAATCTTTGCTGGCTAGTTGCCCTCGTTCAGTGTAACGAATAGAATTTCCCCACACCCATTGGGCAAAGTCGCTAGTCATAATAGCCGAACTTGCCGAGTCGGGAGGTAAAGGAAGGTACACCGTCGAGTTGGGGAGCTTGCTGGTGGGCACGTAGGGCGGGTAGTCATTGGCAATGACTTGCGCTGTCATCGTCGCAATGGCTATGAGCAAGAATAATATTCTATTCTTGTGGTATTTCATGTGCTAACAGGTTACTATGGGGGGTAAAATTATTTCTTACTGCCTAACTGAATGGGCTCGCCAATGCATGAGTTGGGCATTTGGATGTGGAGCATTGAGCACACCGTGGGCGCTATGTCTACCATGCGTGTGGGAATAGTGGTCTCGCCAGGAGTTATGTGCCAGCCCATGAACACAAGGGGTATGTGGCTGTCATAGGGATTCCAAGCGCTGTGGGTAGTGCCTTTGTAATCATCTTTTACCTTGAAGGGTAGATAACCGGCACGGGTCATGACAAAGATGTCACCACTACGGCCACGATGATAGCCATTGATGATGCGTTCCTTGAGGAAGCTGGGAATGCTTGCTTGTTCCACTTTTTCATAGTCAACGGCAAGTATCAAGTCCTTGTCTTGCTTGAGAACGTCGAGGGCAATTTCTTTGACTTGATTTTTGTCTATATCATTGCTCTCAATGATGCTGTCGTTGAGGTAGATGCGATAGTCATAGATGGCTTTAACCACGTTGCTTACACCCAGCTCATCTTCCACAGCTTTGTTTATACTCTTGCGGGCAAGACCTGCGTCCCATCCGCCAGCGGGCTGATTGTGCTCTTTCATGAAGTTGGGATTGTGGGCGGCGCCATGGTCGGCGGTGAGAAAAAGCAAGTAGTTACCACGGCCCACTCGCTTGTCTAGCTCATTGAAGAAGTGAGCAAGTTCCTTGTCGAGCTGCATGTACACCTCATAGTTCTCGCGACCACGGGTGCTATAGGTGTGGCCTATGGCATCGGTCGAGGATACGCTCACAGCAAGAAGGTCGGTATACTTACCCTGGCCTAGTTTTTCATTCTTAAGTATGGCCTCTGCCATGCGGAAGGTGTAAGTGACACCCAGGTTGCTTGTGTTGAGGTCGAACTTAGGTTCGGTGTTATGTCTCCTGTTGAACTTTTCCACCCAACCGGGAAGACGGTCCATATAGTAACTGCTAGTAACAAAGTGACCCACTTCGCTATCCCACCAGTAGGCGGCATCGGCGCTATGGCCCGCAGGCAAGATTGAGGCACGATCCTTGATGGCAACACCCATCACCTTGCACTCAAAGTCAAAAGCCTGTTTCAGCTCGTCGCCAATGGTGGTGGCGAGCATGTTGCGCGGCGAGCGGTGACCGGCTTTACCGCTTGTGCCCACTCCATCTACACTCATGTCGTCACAACTTGATACAGGCTTGCCGTTTATCATGAAACCATTGCCGGCGATGCCAGTGAAGTAGGGCACCGACCCCGTGTATACACTCGAGTGACCAATCGCGGTCACTGTGGGTACGTGGGTAATCATTGTGTTCTCGCAGCTAAAGCCCTCGCGAAGCAGGCGCTTGATGCCGTCATTACCATAGTCTTCGTAGTAGTAATACAGGTAGTCCCAGCGCATTTGGTCTACCATTACACCCACCACTAGCTTGGGGCGCTCTATTTGCCCCATCGCTGCTATAGCCCCACAACACAGAACGGCTATCATCAAAATTCGTCTCATATTCAGTATCGTTTTTTATATAAAAATGGCGTTTTTTTTTATAATATTGTTTCAATCTTCAAAGATAAGTATTTTTTTGTTCTCCTTCAACATTGGTGTCTAAAAAGATGAATAATTATCTATTAGCGATAGATTCACATGAATGTATCATTGCACATAGCCTACTTTAATTTTTCATTCATTTGATTTTTTCTTTTAACTGGAAAATTACTACTTTTGCAGTCAAAATAAGCCAAACCGATTTTTCAACCCCAAAAACAACAATTTTACCTATCATTGATGATGGTGAATAAACTTTTTAATGCTCTGCTGGCGTGCGCATTAGCATGCTCGGCTACAGCGCATGCTGGCGATGAACAGTTGCCAGTAAACCTATCGCTCGAAGCAAGAGGTGATTATCAGCGTGAATATGTTAAAGACAAGGCGGTTAAAGATAACTGCGGTTTCAAGGGACAGTTTCTTAATCTAAAGGTGTCGGGAACTATAGGAGAATACTTTGACTACTCCTTTCGTCAACGTCTTAACAACACCAACTTCAATAGCAATTTCTTCGACGCAACCGACTGGCTTTATATCGACTTCCACCCACTCAAGCAGGCAACACTCTCGGCTGGTAAGCAGGTAGTGGCTATAGGTGGATATGAATACGACCGCGCGCCTATCGATTTATACTTCAATTCCGAATTTTGGAATATGGTGCCATGCTACGACTGGGGTGTGAGCGCTTCCTATACATTTAATAATAACCGTGACAACATCCTCTTTCAGTTCTGCGAGAGCCCTTTTCGCACATTCTACAAGCACGTTGATATGTATGCCTATAATCTCTTGTGGGCAGGACGTCATGGCATGTGGAGCTCACTGTGGTCGGTTAATTTAATGGAGTGGGCGCAAGGAAAGTTTATCAACTATATTGCCCTGGGTAATCGTTTCGACTTCACTAGCAAGCTGGCGCTAGAGCTTGATTTCATGAACCGGGCATCATCACACCAGCGTTTCTTATGCAAGAACTTTTCGATCATGGGTGAATTACAGTATATGCCGTCATCAAAGGTGAAAGTCTTCGCCAAAGCCACCTACGATGTCAATAACAGTGGTAACTCTAGCGACCTGCTGGTGCATGATGGCACCGACCTCACTCGCGTTGGGGCAGGTGTTGAATACTATCCCCTCAGTAGCTACGACATTCGCATCCATGCTGTGGGTAGCTATTGCTGGGGACATAACACTAATCCTGATGGAATGAATGTTGACAATCTCACCTATGTTACTGTGGGCATCACATGGAAAATGCCCATCTTGCCCTGGAATAAGCTAAAGAAGAACTAACTTACCTCTATACCTTTTTTGCTCGCGCGTACATTTTATATAATAAATATAAGGATTTGTCAAAAAAGAGGGGAGGTGTTTCCAGTCAGCATGACCGTGTCAAGACGCTTGCTTGTCCTTTGCTTGTCCTCCAAGAAGGAGATAGGGCGTGATAAATCACAGTTTTTTTTGTGTGCGTTATTATAGCCTTGTGCCGCGTTTCGGTTGCCCGTTCGGCTGTCCTTAAAGCGCCCAAAAAGTGTCTCAAATCACCTGCATGGAGTGAAAAATGAAAAAAATCACGATTTTTCTCACTTTTTTCGGTAAAAAATTTGCACAGTTCAAAATCTTGCCATACCTTTGCAACGCTTTTCGGCTCACGAGGACCCTGTTCCGAGTTGAGCGGTTTTTTTGACCCCTTGTTGAAAACGGGGCGAGAGCATGAGAAG
>REGX01342251.1_pt1 | contig 15514 bp, 12 predicted proteins | sample 2276321 | NCBI WGS metagenome assembly REGX01 (sample SAMN08335021, study PRJNA423103) | bovine gut metagenome | biome: bovine gut metagenome; feature: rumen; material: feed digesta; isolation source: rumen digesta from from 15 high feed efficiency cows and 15 low feed... | host: Bos taurus ... | reverse complement strand
GAAGTAACCAAAGCCCATACCAGAATACTCTGTATGATAACCAGCGGTCAACTCACTCTCAGCCTCAGCAAGGTCGAAAGGACCACGGTTTGCCTCAGCATTACCTGCGATAAGGAATACCACAAAAGCGATGATTGCTGGAATATGACCATTAGCGATCAACCAACCATGCTCATACTGATACTGGATGATGTCGCTCAACTGCATGCTACCGCAGAGGATAACAGCTGTGATCATACAAAGACCCAGAGAGATTTCGTAAGAAATCATCTGAACAGCACCACGCATTGCTGAGATTACAGAGTACTTGTTGTTAGAACCCCAACCAGAGAGGATAACGCCCAGCACACCGATACTGCTGATAGCAGTAACCATGAAAATGCCGACATTGAAATCAAGTACAGCGGCACCCTTATTCCAAGGAAGGAATGAGAATGTACCAATACTTGCCATAATGGTCAATAGAGGTGCAAGCACATAGAGCATCATATCTGCACGATCTACGGCGAAGATCTCCTTGATCAACATCTTGAGCACATCGGCCATCACCTGGAAGATACCCCAAGGTCCTACACGCATAGGGCCTATACGGCACTGGAAATAGGCGCACACCTTACGCTCAAAGAAAATCATGAACATGGCGATGAGGGCATACAAGGTCAAGATGATCAAGCCCACAACTACACATTCAATGAGGATTGACAAGAAATCTCCCAAACCGAGTGTCTGGCGAAGAAGACTGTCAAACCATTGTGTAACTATTGAAAAATCAAACATTGTGTGAATGTTTTATTTTAATATTAATTTTTATACTTTAATTTCCGTATTAACGGTCGAGGTCAGGAATTACGAAGTCGATACTTGCACCTGTAGCAATCAGATCGGCGATCTTCTCACCAGAAAGCATCTTGTCGAATGCACCTGCAAGTGTCAATCCCATAGGACGCATCTTCACGCGGTATGGACTCTTGTCACCACGGCTCTCGAGATATACACCAAACTCGCCGGCACCACCTTCAACAGAGAACCACCACTGTCCCTCAGGAAGTTTGATGATTGGCTTCTGCTTAACGTAGTAGTCGCCTTCTGGAATATTGTCGATAAGCTGCTCGATGATATCAAGACTCTGATAGATTTCCTGAATATGGATCATGTAACGCTCCATTGAGTCGCAACCTGTACCTGTGATTTCCTTCCACTCTACCTTGTCGTACATATCATAAGGATGGTTCTTACGAACATCATTATGCCATCCGGCTGCACGACCTGCAGGACCTGTAAGTGCATAGTCGATTGAATCCTCAAGATTCATATAACCTACACCCTCAAGACGCTGATGAGTGATAACGTTGTCACCAAATACATCCATGTACTCCTTAACCATTGGGCGCATGTATGTGCAGAAGGTCTTAACATTCTGAACGAAGTTAGGATCGATATCTGCCATCAAACCACCAATTCTATAGTAGTTCTGAATCAAACGGCCACCAGTAGTCTCCTCCATAACGTTGAGCAAGTGCTCACGGTCACGCATACAGTAAAGGAAGGCTGTGAGGGCAGAAAGGTCCTGTGCACAGGTTCCAAGGAACAACAAGTGGTTGTCGATACGCTGAAGCTCATCCATAATGGTACGGATGTACTTGATGCGGTCAGTAAGCTCTACGCCCAAAGCCTCCTCGATCACACCAACAAGAGCATGACGATGATGCATTGCACAAAGATAGTTCAAACGGTCGGTCAAAGCCAGTGTCTGAGGATAAGTCATGCTCTCCATCATCTTCTCCATACCACGGTGGATATAGCCAAGGTGAGGATAAACGTGCTTGATGGTCTCATCATCTACTACTGTCTGCAAACGAAGCACACCGTGGGTAGATGGGTGGTTAGGACCGAAGTTGATAACGAAATCGTCAGCATCAAAAAGACGATGCTTAGTTTCAACCAAATTACCATTCTGATCAAGATTCCACTCAGAAGTCCAGTCAGACTCAGGCTCATCAGTCATAGGGAACTGATTCTTCTCAGGACTCATATCGAAGTCCTTACGGAGAGGATATCCCTCAAAGTCGTTACGCATGAACAAGCGGCGCATATCTGGATGACCAAGGAACTTGATGCCGAGGAAGTCGAAGACCTCACGCTCGAGCAAGTTCACGTCAGCCCATACATAGTAGATAGAAGGGATTACATAATCCTCGCCTACCTTCTTAGCCAGTTGCTTAACGCTGATACGCTCATGTGTATTTGTATTTTCAAGAATGTAGATACATCCCAGACCCTCTTCAGGACCAAAGTCCTCACCAATAATAGTAACAAGGTAGTCGAAATGCTTCTCATTCTTCAACTTCTTCATTTCAGCGAGGAAGTTGTCAAATCCGAATTCTTTATTTTCCAGTTTCATAGTTCTACCTTATTTATTATTAGCAATCTGCTCGCCCTCTGCTTTCAGAGTGTCGAGTTCCAGACCGAGTTTCTCTACTTCTTCCTTGGCAGGAGCACCATTAATGATAATTGGTTCCTTGTTGCCAATCTTAGTATTAGAGAAATTCTCATTAGAGATTCCGTGAAGTCCACCGAGTTTCATGCTTTCTTCCTTCTCATCCTTTGTCATCTTGTGGTTAGCACCACCAAAGAACTTCTCTACCTTTACCTTACGCTGCAACTGCATCATACCGTAAAGAATAGCCTCAGGACGTGGAGGACATCCAGGAATGTAAACATCAACTGGAACAATCTGGTCGATACCACGAACAACACTGTAGCTCTTCTTGAAAGGACCACCAGAGATGGTACATCCACCAACAGCTACAACATACTTAGGTTCGGCCATTTCATCGTACAAACGTTTGAATACAGGCGCCATCTTGTTGGTAATAGTACCAGCACACATAATCAAGTCGGCCTGACGCGCAGAGTTACGAGTAACCTCGAAACCAAAACGTGAGAAGTCGTAACGAGCACAACCTACAGCCATGAACTCGATACCACAACAAGAAGTACCGAAGGTCAATGACCAGAGAGAGTTACTACGACCCCAGTTAATAGCCTGGTCGAGATTGCCGAGAACTACGTTTACGCCGCCTTCATTCAGCTCATTGGCGATTTTCTCAAGAGTATCATTATCCTTGAACTCATCATAAGGAATACTCTTGATGTGCGGTTTTCTTACTTCCATTCCAGCGCTCCTTTCCGCCAAGCATAAGCAAGGCCAAATACTAATACCACTAAGAAGAATCCGATAGTCAGCAATGCTGCGGATCCAAACTGTTTAACAACGACTGCCCAAGGATAAAGGAATACAGTCTCGATATCAAACATCAGGAAAAGGATTGCAAAGAGGTAATAGCCAGCATGCATAGGCATCCAGCTGCTACCACGAGTAGGAATACCACACTCGAATGGTTCACCTTTTACCGGATTGTATGAACGAGGTCCTATCAGCTTAGCAATGACGAATGCGCCAAGTACCAAGACGACAGCCGTTAACACAACGGTGATTAATAAGTAATACATAAAATTTATAACGTTATTTAAATATTTTGCTTTTTGAGCGACAGAGGCCAATCTGTCATAAGCGGTGCAAAGGTAGCAAAATATTTGCTAATAATGTACAATAATAGAAAAAAAGTTCAAGCTATCTTTCTAAAAAACAAAAAATGCCGCATTCCCTTTCGGAGATGCGGCAAATATCTTTTAAATTAGGTTTCTTACTGTGCGTTATTTCCAGATTTGTATACTACAACCTTTACCACTTTCTTATTGAAAGCATCTGGTGAAATGTACTTTACACTCTCTGGGATATAAATGTTGATATCACCAATGATGTAAGTACTACTCTGTAATGGATACTCATAATTGAAAGCATTCGCTGCAATTGTTGTTGTACCCTCTTTCACATAAAAGTAAAAGGTATTATAATTACCTTCTGTCTTTAAATTCGCTCTTATTAAAGTTTTTCCATCTGCAGTATAAAGACCCTCATAGACGTTACCATTCTCTCGTTGAGACATGAGAGTTGCACCACCTGAAATATAACCATTAGGTGTAATGTTGTCCTGTCCGAATGCCATTATGCTCACAAATAGACAAACTATAGTCAAAAAAGTTCTTACCATTTACGTACTGCTTTGAAAATTTCAGCTACAAAGTTATAAAATTTTTAATAAACTCCTAATATTTTTGAGAAAAAAAAAGCTTTATCCCTGAAATATCCTTGTTTTTTACAAAAAAATAGGTTTCGAGGTCCATTTCCATAAGAATTTACTATGTCGACCTACTATTTTTCAAAATGCTGATAATCCTTTAAACTTCTCCAGGCACCACCCCATTTGAACCCATACTGAATAAATAATTTATAACACAAATCATTCTTATCTATCTTATATGGAAATTTATTTTGGCGATTTACATATTCCCTTGCATTAGAGGGTTGTATCTTCTCTTTACCACTTTTAAGCCTTTTATAATAAGGATTGTAAAGGGTATTCACATCTACAGCCATACCACGGGAATGTGCCGACAGCTTACTAGAGCCTGCCACTTGTCGATAGCAGAAACAACTGGTATTGTTGTCTCTCATAGACTTTTCGTCGATAGCATCATAATTATCTATCAGCACCATCTTATGAATTGGATATCTTGCTTGATACAATTTATAAAAAATATCCACCAAGTCTTGAGCTATTTTTTTGTTACAAACAAGTTCACCTATATATATATTTCCATCACGGTCGTAATGAAGTACCTTTACGTATCTAAGATCCTCTCTTGTGATATAAGGATTCTTCCTAAATGATACCCCTTGCATACGTTTGAAAATCTCATCTGAAATAGGAATACTAGTGAAGCATCGTTGTTCACCAAAAGACTTAATTTCCTTAGGAGAAACAACACTTCCCACACTCCACTCCTGCAGTTTTCTCTGGCCAGAGCCGAATGCGAACAATGGCAGAATCAAGAAAACGAAAAAAGCTGCTATCTTTTTCATACATGCAAAGATAACAACTTTTTTCGTTATAGTACACTTTATATTAAAAAACTCGCTCTATTAATTCTAAGCACATTCTACTATTGTGATATGGACATTTCCAAAAGCCAGCCTTATCATCTTCCTTATTAATGGAGCCATCTTCCAACATAGCCCAATGCCATTCGCCATTTTTCCAATCTATCAAATGCTTCTGGATGAAACTCCATGCACGAACAGCAATACCCAATGATTCCTCATAGCCAAAATGCTGATAAAGGTTAATGTGACCGATAACGCTCTCACATTGAACCCACCATTGGCGCTGGGTGTCATAGCGATCCCCGTCTTTCCAATGCTCATAAATCATACCTCCATCTGACTGTAAACCTTCATCGGCAGCATCAGCTATCCTACGAATAATCGGTTCTATTTTCTGAAGCACCTTACGATCATTCAGCACTAGTGCAGTTTCGTGCAAAAGCCAACTTGCCTCAATATCATGACCAAAACTCTCTATATTGCGTTTGCCCTTCCACTCATCATCAAAGAACAAATCAAGATGATAGCTTTCTTTATTAAGTAATTTCTCTGTGAAGATATCGAGCAGATTCAGAATAGAATTCTTCAGTTTTTCATCTTTATATACACGATACAGATTCGTATAGGGCTCTATAATATGCAAGTGTGTATTCATAGTTCGGCTACCGTTCTCGTCTTTATCGGAAAGGCGCATATCCTCTATAGGCTTCCACTCCCTGGTCAAGGCCTCGATATATCCATTGTTTTTCTTATCATACGCATGATTCTCTATATCCTCATAAAGACGAATAGCAGTATCCAGAGCAACCTTATCCCCTGTTGCCCGAGCATACTCGCTCATGCCATAAATAGTAAAGCCAATCGCATAAGTCTGCTTTTTGGTATCAATTGGATTACCTTTACAGTCAACACTCCAATATACGCCACCAAATTCCTTGTCGATAAAATGTTCAAGGATGTAATCACGAGCTCGAGTTGCAGCTTTGAGATATTCCTGTTTTTTTAAGACTCGGTATGCTGCAGAAAATGCCCATAAGATACGGGCATTCAAAATAGCACCCTTCTCAGCCTCTGGATGAACGCCATCATGTCCATCCACCCGACCATAGTAACCTCCATTCTCATTATCGGTTACTTTTTCAATCCAGTATTTCAGGATGTTGTTTTCTAGGACATCCTTTAAAACTCCCTTAAAATTGTCCATAATTAAATATTACAAGCCCCTCCAAATGGAGGGGCAGTTAACAATGTATTCTCTATTTCTTAATTGGATACTTGTAAATAAGGAATAGCATGATGACTACTATTGCTGCTGGGAAGAGTGAGAACAGCGACCATACCATTTCACGGACAGCACTTTCATTGGTGATAGTAATCACGGTTTCTCCAGTTGCTGGATTTGTACCAGAAATAAAACCTGCCATACCAAGGAACAGGGCTACCAATGAACCAGAAATTGCTGTACCAAATTTCTGTGCCATTGTTCCTGATGAGAAGATCAAGCCAGTTGAAGAAGTTCCATTCTTCTGAGTAGCATAATCGGCAACATCTGCATACATAGACCACAACAGTGGAGAATACAATCCAACACCGATTGAGGTAAGTATTACAATAGCCACCATCACCCAGATGTAAGAAGCGTCCATTGGGACAAAGAAGAAGCCTACAGAGGTAACTGCACAGATAATTGCGGCTACACTGAAAGCTTTCTTCTTAGATCCCATCCATTTGGTGAATACTGGTGAAATACCTCCAAACACCATACATGTAAGCTCACCAAAGGTCATAAATACAGTATAATTGATGATAAGGCCACTAACTGTGACATCACCTTTCAAACAATATTCAAACAAATAACCAGCAACAGCATAACGGAAACCATTAAAGAAGTTGGTACAAATACCGATAAGAGTCAGGTATATCCAAGGAGCATTCTTGAATAAGTCACCAAACTGCTTAAAAGAGAACTTCTCTGCACGCACTGGTTTCAGACGTTCCTTAGTGAGAAGGCCGCATGCAAGAGTGCCCAACGCAGCAACTACACCAAAGAAAGCACCTAGTACCGCATACTGGTGCTGAGGAGAACCACCAACGAATTTCTGTAGGTATGGGAATGAAAGCAAAGTAACAAATCCCATGGCATAAGCACCTACCATTCTAAAAGAAGAGAACTGATTTTTCTCATTGTCATCCTCTGTCATAACACCAAGGAGTGAACCGTATGGAACATTCACTGCTGTATATACAGCCATCATCATCAGATAAAGACTGTAAGCCCAAATACGCTTGCCCACAGGACCAAAGTCTGGTGTGAAAAGAAGCAAAGCAAAAATAAGGCCGAAAGGAATTGCACCATATATCATCCATGGACGATAAGTTCCAAAACGACTTTGTGTACGGTCAGCCAAAGCACCCATCAAAGGGTCGGTAACCACATCAAACATTCGGGCGATCAACATCAACGTTGCTGTATCAGCAATAGTAAGACCAAACACATTGGTGAAGAAAAGAGGAAAAGCAATTGACATTACTTTCCATGTGATTCCACCTGCAGCGGCATCACCCAACGCATAACCAATTTTTTCTTTTAAACTTGCCATAAAAAAATAATTAGAAATGAGTAACCGTAATTACTCATTTTTGTTTTTCATTTTACCATTTATCTCATTTAGATAACGCAAAATCGAAAACTTTATTTTCCTTACCTTCCTCCCCTTGTCTGGGGAGGAGAAATATGGTATTTACTTATTTAAAGTCTTATTGTTCTTACGAACCAGATTCTTAATAGTCTCAACACTTGCAGAAGTCGTGAATCCATCTGCTGGAGTATTCATGCAATAGTCAACCAGCTTATCTATTGTAGAAGTAGCTACATGCATACGTGTATCACTGGAAGCATAATAGATGAACACCTTTCCATCCTCGTCGGCAATCCAGCCATTGGCAAAGGCAACATTCATTACATCACCGATATATTCCTCACCTGTTGGAACAAGGAAATAGCCACCTGGCTCAGCAATCACCTTAGTAGGATCTTCAAGGGATGTCATATACATATATAATACATAACGAAGTCCAGAAGCACATCCACGAACACCATGAGCAAGATGCAGCCATCCCTTATCTGTCTTGATAGGATGAGGTCCCTCACCGTTCTTCACCTCCATTATAGTATGGTAGTGACGACTAGAGATAATCTTTTCCTCTTTAATTTCAGCATGCTCAATATCATCGACTAATGCCCATCCAATACCGCCACCAGAACCAGCATCAATGAATCCATCCTGTGGACGAGTGTAAAAAGCATATTTGCCATCAACAAACTCAGGATGTAAGACCACATTACGCTGCTGACTCTTCGTCTTCAAGTCTGGTAAACGATCCCAATGTACGAGGTCGTGTGTGCGTGCGATTGCTGCTGTAGCAGTAGCAGCCGACAAATCACCAGGCTGCTCATCATCATGGCGCTCTGCACAGAAGATTCCGTATATCCATCCATCCTCATGAGCAGTAATACGCATATCATAGATATTTGTAGCAGGTATCACATCATCAGGCATTGTGATTGGCTCTGGCCAAAAGCGGAAATTATCCACACCATTTGGAGACTCTGCTACTGCAAAGAAACTTTTACGGTCGGCACCTTCCACACGTGCAACCAATAGATACTTGCCATTCCATTTGATAGCACCAGAATTAAAAGCAGCCTCCATCATAATGCGCTGCATTAGATAAGGATTGTCCTTCTCGTCAAAATCATAACGCCACTCCAATGGAGTATGTTCTGCTGTCAAAATAGGGTACTTATATTTGGTATAGATACCATTTCCCCACTCGATAGGCTCATTCTTACGAGTCAGCAATTCCTCATGATGCTGACGAAGAGCCTTAACTTTTTCTTGAAAATCGCTCATTTTATTTTTGTTTTTATTCTTATTCAAAAAAAAGAAGAGGATACATCAAATTAGGTTCATAAAAATTATAGTATATACACAAGGGATTCTTGATAGTGTTATATCCTCTTCAGTTGTCGTTTTATTTTATATCTTGTAAAAAGAGAGTATTCTTTGCATTATAAAGTTTTATAAAATCTTCATCACCTGTAAATCCTTTCGCAGGACCGAAATATTCTTTTTTTGCATTTCGCCAAGGGAGGAAATAAAGCAATTCATGCTTGTCCATGATTGGTTTCAGAACTCTTGTCCACCATGTACTATCAGGAATATTCTTATAGCCACACTCTGTAAGAGCGAAGAGTTTCTTATGCTTCTTTGCAAAAGCCTCCACAAAATCCAAATCTGCAGATAGTCCCTTCACGAAATCAGCTTCTGTACCCCACTGGTAAGCATCCTCACCAATGAGAGCTACTCTATCGTCACCAGGATAACGTTCCAAATACTTATCCATCGTCCAATCGCCCTGAAGATTTGGAGAGTAGCTAAAAAGAAGATTATTAAGACCTCGATTATACAGATAATCCTGTGTCATATTCCAAAGTCCTTTGAATTCCTCTGCAGAACACAACTTCTGTCCCCACCAGAACCACGATCCATTATTTTCGTGCCATGGGCGGAAGATAATTGGAACCGGCTTTCCATCCTTGTCCTTTATGGTGAGAAGGAAATCCGCAACTCGCTTTAGCCATACCTGATACTTAGCATGCATTGGTCCTCCTTTAAGAATGCTCTTCACTACGAGGTTTGACGTTACATCCCAGGCCGTTCCACCAGTAAGTGGATTACGAGGATGCCAGCTGAAGGTAATTATACCTCCACGCTCATAATGGGCTATGGCCTCATCATGTATCTTATTGAACGGAACGCTATCAAGATTCTTCTTGTCATCCATCTCAATACCGCCAAGATCAAATCCCATCACAGCGGGATAGTCTCCTACAAGATCCTTGCAGTCACTTCGACCATATTCCCATTCCCAGGTAAGGCCATAGAAGGTATCATCTTGGTGACCGAACATATAACCTTTCTTGTTAATCTTCTTCAATTGCTTGAGAAGTTTATCAGCAGGATTACCAGCATAAAGCTGTGAACCCAGCAAAAGTCCGATTGATAGTATTAGAAATTTCTTCATACTCAATGTTATTTCAAATTATCAATGATAAAGGATTGCCATTCATCCCATTGCTCCTGATACCAGAAGTGAGCTGTTTGCTGATAAACAGACAATTTCTTCTCTGCGGGATATATATTATAAAGTCCATAAGAAGACACAGGAGGTACTACGTCATCGTTATAACCAAATGAGAACCATGCTGGAACATGACATCTCTTTGCAAAATTAACCCCATCGTAATAACGAGCACCTTCGATCTTTGCTTCCAGTGTCTTTGAATTTTTCATACTTTCCAACTTAGCCTTGTCATGGAAATAATGGGGCCATCCACCTGCCACGCCATGTACTTCTGCCTCAAAATCACACATTGCATCATGAACTGCTGCCAGAAATGTAACACGATTATCGAGGGCGGCAACAGCCAAGGAGAGGAAACCTCCCTGACTTGCACCTGTAACACCGATAGTCTTGCCATTCCATTCTGGAAGAGAAGCAATATAATCAACGCCACGAACAGCACCAGTAACTACTCTTTTGTAGAAGTTCTCGTTAGGCTCATCCAGATTAGTCGACCAGTAATTATTCAAGGCACCAGCCAGTAAATTATCATAAACTTTCTGTTCCATAGTTACAGGAATACCATGAACACCGATCTCAAGAACAATTGCCTTAGAAGGGGCAGTGTAGGTATCACCCGTATAAGGACGAACTCCAGCTCCAGGAACTCGCAGAAGTGCAGGATACTTTCCTGCCTTCACAGGTACCGAGAGTATTCCATACATTCTGCTATTCCAAGAATTATTAACGTAACTTATTTCATATACATTAGCGTCCTTTGTACAGCGCTCTGGTAGCAGACGCTTAGTCGAGTTTAAATCATTAAATCTTGCATCAGCCAATGCTTTTTTCCAAAATCCGTCAAAGTCTTTTGGTTCTTTGCAATAAGGCTGAATTTTCTCTGGTGAGAAAGCTGCCGTACATCTTCCCTCATATTTCTTACCTTCTACTTCTGCAGTAACGCTCAAGCGGTAGAAGCCTGGGGTTGACATACTGGCTGTGTATTTCATCGTACCATCTTTGAGGGTAGCGGTCTTCTTCACTTCAGGATACATCACAGGGCCTGCCTCATAGCTAACCTTTACATTATCCAAAAGTGTCTGTGACTTACGAACATTTACTATAAAGGTAGCCTTCTCACCAGTCTTGTAGTTCCAATCCTTATGATCTGGTGTGATGGTAACAACAATATTCTTGCCTACAATCTGTGCTTTTGACTGCATACCAAGTATCAGACAAAGCAAGCATAATATAATATATTTTAGCTTATTCATCTTTAGCCCTTAATCAGTCGATAAGTAATCACATCTCTTGCAGGAACAACTACCGTACGGTCAACCTTATTTTTCTTAGAGGTCTTTCCAACTAGCTTATGCTGCCAGACATCTCTCACTTTATAGATAATCTTATCAAAATCAGTACTTAACTTGCTTACCTCATCATCTGTAAAATTATAATTCTGCCAGTTCAAAGCAAACTTCACATCTTTCTTTGTAGGATTAAAAAGCGTCATAGCCCAGTCACCATTCGCAAGTGGCTTGAACCAGACAGCAATACCAGCCTCATCGCAAAGATGTAATCCCTGAACACCAAGAGTATCTTGATTAAAAGCAATAACCTCCTTGTTCATAAGAATAGCTTTAGTCTCCTCACTCATATTTCGGATATCATTACCAATAATCAATGGAGATGCCATCATTGCCCACATAGTGAAATGCGCACGATCCTCATTATTTGTCATGCCATTACCAACCTCCAGCATATCAGGATCATTCCAATGTCCCTTACCAGCATAACCACGAAGTGAATCGTTATAATTTATACACTGCATAACACCAAATTGCGTATAGTCTGGGAACACACGAAGACTGTCGAAATCACACCAAATGTCTGGAGTAGTACGCCAGCTATGTCCTATTTCAGAAGCCCACTTCCAAGGGTGGCTGTTACCCCACTCACACATACTGAGAAGAATTGGGCGACCTGCAGCACGCAAAGCATCACTAATCAACTGATAAGCTCCCTGAGGATTCACATTGGTAGTATTACACCAGTCATATTTCAAATAGTCGATTTCCCAACGAGCATATTGCAACGCATCCTGATATTCGTGTCCAAGAGATCCAGGCATGCCAGCACAAGTTCCAGTACCTGCATCTGAATAAATACCCAGTTTCAACCCTTTAGAATGAACATAATCAGCCAGTGCCTTCATTCCACTAGGAAATTTCTTTTCATCAACTGTTATAAAACCGTTAGCATCACGCTTACCATGCCAACAATCATCAATATTAATATATACATAGCCAGCATCTCTAAGTCCACTCTCGACCATTGCATCAGCTATGCCCTTGATAATATCCTCATTAATATTTCCCTGGAATTTATTCCAGGTACTCCACCCCATCTGAGGAGTATCTGCTAGATGTTCCCATTTTTGCGCATGGATTGACACAACAGAACATAACATCATAACTAGAAACAGTAACTTCTTCATAAAATAAACAAATTTTTTCTTTATTAGGTTTGTAGTTTCAAATACATATATTCACGATGCAAAGATAAAACAAACATCCGACAAAATATGATACTATTTTGCCGGATGCTAATACTTTAAATGCAAATAAGATTATATTGCTCTACATTCGCATTTACTTTGAGAAAATGTTCATTAGATGTTGTACTAAAACAGACTCATCTACAGAGAGTTTCTGACTTACATTATCCTTATCTGTGTACTCATAATTATTATTCCAGGTTTGGGTCTTTCGGTCATATAATCCCATCCACCATAAACCTGTAGTACCATTGGCTTTTAATTTCCCAGCAACGTAGTCTACATATTTTATACGTTCGGTAATGTTCTTGCTCGCATCAATAGCACCAAACTCACCTAGTACATAAGGAATACCAAGTCGGTCAGAAGTGCTATTCAAACGTTCAAAAAGCTTATCGATAGTAGCTGTACATTCCTCATCCCATACAGACTTGTTATAATCGAAGCTAGATCCATCAGTATTCTTACCAGCATTGTAGTTACAGAAATTATATGGATCATAACTATGAATTGACAAATAGATATGATTTGGATGCTTATCGGTAGGAACAACAAGTTCTGCAAGAGGATCACCATCACCAGCATTACCAGTAGCTGCATATGTCGTAATTGCCAGATTGCGATATTCGTTATTACCACCCGTTGCACGAACTGTATTCACGAAATCTTGCTGTAGTTTGTTGATGGTTTCGTAAGCAGACTTATCAGCAGGACCAGTCCATGAACTATTGGCATTCAAAATCTCATTGAAGCTTTCAAAAATCAATTTCTGATCATAGGACTTAAACTCTTCTGCTACCTGTTTCCAAATAGCTTGATACTTTACTGTCTCATCTGCATACATATCCTTGTCTGCACGCAGCCATCCACTTGTACCTGTATCGTGCATTACATTGATAATACAATAGCAGTTATTGCTAATTACGTAATCAACCACCTCTTTCACACGAGCCATCCATGCTTCATCAATTTTATTGTTTGCATCCAAATGAGGGCCCCATGTAACAGGAATACGGATAATATTGAAACCACGAGCAGCAAGACTATCAATCATTACTTTCTCTGTAACAGGCTGTCCCCAAGATGTCTCATATTTTAAGGCTAGATCACGGCCACTGAGTCCTTGAATAGAACTTGTCCACCAATCACCAGAAGGATTACTATCAAGAGTATTACCCCAGTTGTATCCCACCTTAATATTTTCTATCAAGCTATATACGCTCTCGAAAGGATCATTAGGGTCCATAGCCACTCCCTTCTGAGTAACCTTGATTTCCTTGGTCAGATTACCTGTAGATACCGTGATTAAAGAAGTACGAGTAGCACCCGCATTCTTCTGTACCATCACTTTCACATACGCATTGGTATTAGATTTTGTTGTATCCGTATATTCCCAACCATAACCTGAATGAGGGGTAACACTCAACCATGCGGTATCAGCATCAGGAACAGAGATAGTCCAGTCACCATCAGTAGTTATACCAATCATTTTACTATTTGCTGGAGAATCAAATGACAATTCATCAGCAGTAACGCCAGTAACACTCAATCCAGAAGCACTTACGCTGTCCTTATCGCTACAACTCTGGATGAACAGAGTTGCAACGAAGAAGAGTGTCAAGCTTAAAATATTCTTGATTTTCATATTTCTATCACTTTAATTGATTAAGGAAGGTAGATAACACGAACATTATCAATTCTAACATCGATCTTACCTTGGTGTGTACCTTGGTTGATGCTCTGAATACGGAACTGATGCAATCCTGTCTTAACAATATCTGCATAAGTCTTTCCCTTATAACATCCGAACTTGCTCAATGGAATTACTACACGATACCACTTGTTCTTGTAGGCATTACCCTCATAATCACCAAGAGTAGGACCATCAGGGAACATACCAACACCCGAATCATAATCTGCCCAGCCAAAGTTATCATATTGATTTTCTGAATCATCTGCAGGCTGAATCATATAGCGCAGATAGCCCCAATAGTCTCCATTATTGAAACTTGACCCGTTATCATAAACCTCAAAAGCGAAGTAAACCTTATCTGCAGGAGCAGTACTTGGAATATTACTTGAGAGTGGGAATGTATTGCCATCCCAATCCTTGCGGTAATATACCATTGTACCCCACCACTGCTGGAATTCCTTCTTTACTTTAATCTGTGCATACTTACCATCTGCATTACCTGCATCGCCGTAGTTTGGTTTAGGATCCCAACCATTATCAGCAGCATCACCATCAAATGTAGTAAGAATTGTGGTATAATCATAGAAGTTGTTTGCGGTTGCAGTTCCACCAGGTGTAGTAATTGTAATAGAAGCTTCACTACCTACAGATGGTTTCTTGGTGAATGGGATAAAGATTGAATCCTCAGACTGAGATACAGTGAACTCATCAGGGGTCAAAGTAATATCACCATATTTGATACTCTCTATCTGTACAAACTCACGTCCTGTAATTACTAATGTCTCACCAATCTCTGGCATATCAGAAGAAACAGATGAGATAACAGGTGTACCAGGACGTCTGTAGAATGCATAATATGTTGTACCAGCTGCACACTCGATAACCAAGGCACCATTTTCAGGAACATTCTCTGGAACTACTGCTTCTAATTCAGATTCTGTCTGGAATGTATTAGAGCTATTGGTGAATCTCTTTTGCTTTACAGACTTATAATCAGTAATTGCCACGTGGTTACCAGGAACCTCTGTCCATTTTGTTGTATCAAGAGTTGCAGCGGAAACGTCTGTAATATAAATCTTTTCTATATCCAAAAGATTCAATCCATGAAGTTTCAACACATCACCTGGAT
>REGX01005403.1_pt1 | contig 15523 bp, 12 predicted proteins | sample 2276321 | NCBI WGS metagenome assembly REGX01 (sample SAMN08335021, study PRJNA423103) | bovine gut metagenome | biome: bovine gut metagenome; feature: rumen; material: feed digesta; isolation source: rumen digesta from from 15 high feed efficiency cows and 15 low feed... | host: Bos taurus ... | reverse complement strand
TCCGTAGCGTGACGCGATGAGAGTCTTATGTTAAATATTTAATGTTTTAATTACCGAAGTATTGTAATAAATAAGGTAATAAGAAATGAATACAATCAAGAAATTTTCAGCCATTATGATGGCAGTTTTAGGTATGTTGGTATTTGCATCATGCGGTAGCGACGATGATGAAGTAAAAGTTGGTGCGGCTAAATCAATAGCAGGTGTGTATACTGCTGATTTGACCTGTACTGTAATGAATTCCGATTCAAAATTTGAAAATGAAACTGTTACTATTAAATCTGTCAGTGATGATAAAGTTAATATTACTATTGGTCAATTTGGTAAGGCTCCAATGGCTGTGCCTGAATTTACTGTAGAGGATGTAACTGTAACAGGTGAGAATGGAACCTATGAAATTGCGGCAAAGGACTTTAGTGGAACTACAGAAAGTGGAAAAGCATATTCTGGAGTACTTACAGGGTCTTTTTCTAACAATACGCTCCAAATCAAGTTCAATTTGAAGTATGGTGCAATGCCTATGCCTATGATCAATACTTTCAATGCTCAGAAGAAATAAAGCATGAAGATAAAGTATCTTTTTATTTTGTTTGGACTTGCCTTGGGTAATTTTATCCAGGCAAATCCAAATGATAAAAAGCTGAATAACTCTTTAGAAATTGATAGTTTTTCTCTTGACCAAGTAGTAGTAACGGCTACTAGAACTCCTAAAGCTTTGAAGGATGCTCCGGTAGTAACTCAGGTTATTACTGCCGACGATATCCGAAAATCTGATGCAACTAATATACAGGATTTACTTATCGATCAGTTACCTGGTTTGGAATTTAGTTTTGCCATGACCCAAGAGACATCGCTTAATATGAATGGCTTTGGTGGAAGTGCTGTTCTTTTTCTTATTGATGGAGAACGACTTGCTGGTGAAACGATGGATAATGTAGATTATAGTCGTTTAAATCTTGAAAATATTGGCCGTGTAGAGATAGTAAAAGGGGCATCCTCTGCTCTTTATGGTGCTAATGCAGTAGGTGGTGTTGTAAATTTGATTTCCCGAGAGTATAGTCAGCCATGGACTGTTAATGTAAACTCGCGTTATCGCAGTTTGGGCTCTGATTGGCGTAATGGTGTAAATTTCAGTTTTAATTCAAAGAAATGGAATTCACAAACTAGTTTCCAGCATACTCAGGTAAATACAGTTCAACTTACTGATGCATTTGATACACAATCTAATATTCAGCAAATATGGGGAGGACATACCATCAATCTAAAAGAGAGGCTTGTATTTCGAGCTACTGATCACTTGAAATTTATAGCTCGGGGAAGCTATTTTGTTAGAGAGTGTGAGCGAAGTAACTATACCGATCATTATAAGGATTATACTGGCGGTTTGAAAGGTGTTTATGATTTTGGAAATAATAAGAGTCTGGAAATATCTTATGCATACGATCAGTATGATAAGGCTCGGTTTATTAGTGATCATCGCACCCATGATCATGACTATAGCAATCAACAGCATGTTGTACATGCACTGCTAAATCTACCTTCTGTGCACCATGTCTTTACTGTTGGTGCTGACTATCTTAATGATTATCTATTAACTTATCAGTTTATGGATAATCATGCTAAGCGTCAGTATTCTTTAGATGCATTTGCCCAGTACGACTATAACCCAGTAAAGTGGTTCAATGCAGTTGGTAGTTTGCGTCATGATTATTTTTCGGCTTCTGATGCTCATGCTACAACAGCTCGTCTTGCCACCATGTTTAAGTGGACAGGTTTTTCTATTCGTTCATCTTATGCCGGAGGTTTTCGTGCTCCTACATTGAAGGAACTTTATATGAGTTTTGATATGGCAGGCATGATGATGATCTATGGAAATGAAAGACTAAAGCCTGAGCGAAGTCATAATTATAATATAGCTATTGAGCATTATGGAAAGAGTAGTGGCTCATTTCCTGGAAGTTATAGCCTAACCTTAACGGGCTATTGCAATAAATACGATAAACGTATCACAACCGACACTTTTGATGGTGATTCTATAAGAGAAGCAGGAGAGATGTATTGTAATGACGAAGGCGTAACAGTATTAGGTATTGATTTTAGTGCACGTTATCGCCTGGATATGGGATTAGGTGCTGTATTTAACTATAATTATTTGCATGCAAGTGCCAATAGTATACAATCGCAGTTCTCTAAACCTAGACCTCATACCATGACATGGAGAATGGATTATGATAAGCAATTTACTACTAATTATAGTTTGTCGGCTTCTTTGTCGGGTAGATATCTCTCAAAGCCACTACATCATTCTTCTACTTGTGGTGCATATTCAATATGGAAATTGTCTGTGCAGCAACAGATCATGAAAGCTTTCAGGCTATCATTAGTCATAGATAATTTGCTGAATTACAAGCCAACTACATACTATTGGAATTCACCTACAACTAAGGGTATTACTTTAACGTTTGGTTTATCTATCGATATTGACCAGCTGCTTTAGCGGCTGGTCAATTAAATCATTATTTGATAGCTATACACTCACTCTCAATAAGCCAGCCTGGTCGGCATACAGGAGCTCTGAGAATGATATAAGGTGTAGATGGGAATTTCTCACGGAACATTTTTTCTACTACAGTATAGTCGCTGATATCTCGCAGATATACAGTAATTTCGGCCACATGCTCGAAAGTACATTCTGCTTCTTTCAGCAATGCCTCAATATTTTCCCACATGCGCTCTGTCTGCTTTCGTATATCACCAGGATACATGATATTGCCTTGATTGTCAATACTTGCTGTTCCTGAGATATATACACGTCTTCTCTCATCAAAATCTACATAAGTACCACGCTCAAACCTTACGCCATATTCGCTTGTTCTGTTCAGGTGGTCTAATGCATAGAGATAGTGTATCTGTTCTGGTTTAATACCTTTGATGGCGATAGCATTCATCTTGCAGAGAATACGATGGTCGGCATCTCTACCGCCTATACCTGTACTGGCGATATAATGAGTATCATCGGTTAATCCTTCCTCGTCAAATACATGGTTTCTTCCTCTTACTACGCCAGCGTAATGATTGTCGATATCGTTGACATACAACCATGTACGAATGCAATTATCCTTAAGCGTACATTCATTATTGCTTAAAGCATTTACATAGTAATGGAAGATATTCTCCATCTGTTCCTGCGAATCTTGTCCATCAGATGTATATTGAGTCGACCAGATTTCATCATAACCATTATGAGATACTCGATAGCTATGCTCGTCGATTCTTTCATTATTAGTATTAGTCATCAGATAGACCCATAATGCGACCTTAGTACCATTCAGAGGAACTTGCTGAATGATGGATATTGCGCAATCCTGGTCGATCTTTTCTTCAAGAATAGGTCGCTGATTAGCAGCATCACTCAGATAAAATCTCATCAGTGCAGGCTTTGCATCATTCAGATTATTGCTGTCGATAGCAGAATGATAGGCACTAATAATTGTCGATAATTGTTCTTCAAAAGTCATGGTAGCATCTGTCAATGAAATGGTCATATAATATTCATCGACGTTATTGCTAGCCTCGTAGGCGTATAGTTTTATGAGGTATTTTTCGTTTTCTATAGTTATTGATTTATGTCTCATAGTTTTTTCTTTATGTTACAAAGGTCGGAAAATTATTCCGACCTTGCAAATTTATAGTTCACTTTTTAGGCATAACTGTGCATTCCTCCTAGAATGTAGTTTACGCCGAAATATGTCATGATGATGCTCAGAAAAGCAAATATCATATAGAGATGATAAGTTCTAGGCTTTTGAAATACGGGCAGAGTTTGTGTATGTAGAATAGCACCGTAAATCATGAATGTAATTAAAGCCCATGTCTCTTTAGGATCCCAACTCCAATATGTGCCCCAACTTACATTAGCCCAGATAGCTCCAACAAAAATGCCAATACCCATAGTTGTAATGGCAGGGTAGAGGAATACTCTGCTTAGTGTCTGCAGCATGCTAGCCTGACTTCTCATAAATAGTCCCAGTAATCCGCAGATGAATGTTAAAGCCAGCAAAGCATAGCTCATCATGATGATGCTTACATGTATACTTAGCAATGGACTGTTAAGTACTGGCATAATTTGACCGATAGCAGGATCCATCTGGCTGATATGACTGACCAGCAAAAAGAAGCCACTCAGCAGAAAACCGAAAGTATTGGCAAGCGATGAGAGTCGAGGTATCATGAAAGAGGATATGATTGTGAATAGCATTGTAAACCATGCTACACTCAGCATCGACTCATATCCATTACTTAATGGGATATTACCGCTGGCTGTCCATCTTAAACCAAGTGCGAGTGAGAGTGAGAGAAAAGAGACAAGCAGTAATCCTGTAAGAATATAGTGATACTTATAAATCTTTTTCGAAGTCATTTCTCGTATAGTAAAGAATAAGGCGATAAAGCCCAATGTCAGGTTTGCCATAAACAGAATGGTGGCAAATGGTATCTGATTGTACAGTCTTTCTGCCTTGATTCTTATATCCGATGGAATGCTTTTGCCAGCCTTTTGTTTCTGCAGTTGAAGTGTATTGTCTAGCAACTGTATAGATGAGGCTGTATTCTTGTTTTGAGTATATTCGTATATTGTATTGAAGAAATGCTCAATTTGAGATTTACTCAGCCCAATGGGGTTCAGACTTGTTCCATATCTCAACTCCATCACAAGCTGAATCTTCTCATCTATTTTTGCAGCTTGCTCATGGAATTTGTCATGATTTCCATTGTAATATTCCTCGATATAATTTTTCAGTCGATAGTCTCCCATGATAAACATATCATTCACAGAGATATAATCTGGGAGTTGCAGCGTCGATTTCAATTCTCCGCTTTTTACTTTGATAATTTTCTCGTTCATCCATTCTTTGCTCCAGAAGATAAAACCAGCAACAACCTGCTCTGGCATTTTTCCATCATAAGAGCGTTTGCCATATAGCTTCTTGGTGAAGTCGTAAGCATACGATTGTAAAGGAGCAATTCTTCCATGATAATCTATCATGATCCTTCCAAATCTATCAGCTTCCTGCTCACTGAAAGTATTGGCAGCATGTGTTGAAAGAGGTGATAGTATCAATATCAGCAATGCTGCTTTCTTAAGAAGTTGAAGATTACGGCGGAAACTGCCATCAGGAGCAATCAGCAGCCATATCAGACTGAAGAATAGTAGTGCATAACCTGTATAGGTTACAGGTATTCCATAAGGATCACTGTTGATACTCAGCGTACTGCCTTGGCCGTCTTCATCAAAAGTACTTTGATAGAATCTTACTCCTTGATAAGTAGCAATATTGTTCATGGATACAGTAGCATCTTCCTTGTTTTCTCCATCAATAAATGTAATTTCGCTCGAATAATCTGCTGCAGTAGAAGTGCCCTGATAATGGTGAATGGTAAAGCTTCTGAGCTTGACCTGAAATGATAGATCTTCAGGCGAAACTATTTGATTTACACGTAGATGAATAGTGCTTTTAAATGATGTGGTATGTGTAAGGAATGCGCCTAAAAGGATAATAACAAAGGAAGCATGAAGCATGACAAGATACCATTTCTTCATTCTTCTTTTAATGATCCAGGCTATACCTGATGCAGCGAGAATCGCCCATAATAAAGAGAACCACCAAGCACCATAAATATGATGACCTACATAATCGGTATCATAGATATTTTCTAATATCGTAGCTCCCGCCATCACGACGAGGAGCACGATATAGAAAATAATTACTAACTTTTTAAATAACATATATTAAATTGATCTCAAGAACTTAACGACAGCGTCGCGGTCAGATTTACTCAGATTGTAGAATTTGAGTGCAGAATTGTATGCATGGCTATTTTTGCTATAGGCATGCCACATGATAGCTTCTATTTCATTGCGCGCACGACAGTCGTGCAAACGATCCTCAGCACCTGTATTCAGCAATGAAAGACCACGTCCCCAAAGTGGAGTAGTGCGACACCAACTGCCATGAATATCATTTTTCATATACAGTTTATGCTGCATCATATCTGTGTATGGATAGATGGTCTGATGAGGATATTTAGGCAATGGTCTGCCTGCGATCATGGCAGGTTCCCAATAATTGTCATCGCCTGTTGTCCACTTGGCACGATGACAGTTTGCACAACCAATTTCCATAAATACCTTTTTACCTTGCTGAACATCAGGGTCATTCAGATTTCTGGCACGAGGAATAGCAAGACCGCGATGCCATACCATAAAGTTATAGAACTGATCAGCAGTTTGATCGGCTTCAAAATTATGCCATTTATTATTAAACTGATTGGTAGATGGATCAAGCAGATTTCTTACTTTCTCCATAATGCCTTCGTCAGTCTTGGCATAATATGGTGAAGATGGATCTTCCTTGATCTTTGCAATTACGTCCTTGTTAGTAGACATGGCCTCTGCCCATGCAGAAGTAGAATACAACTTAGGACGGTCTGGGCGACTTACATTAGTAATATTCCAGATAGCATTAGCACCAGGACCATCCTGTAATGTTCCTCGGGTAAGCGCATAGGTAAATCTCTTGACGAAAGCTGCATTCTTGCCATCTGAACCATCAGCCATTACACCTTCGCCCAATTTACCATTGGCATAGCTATACCATGCACCTGCTGTGAAATCATTGGCAGCAGCATCCCAGAAACTGGCATTTACATATTCGCTTACATCCTTGCCTGTACGGAGATAATAGCTTGCAGTCTTGGCATATTGAGCCTTGATAGAATCATTAGGAATAGCGTCCAACAGTCCTGTTCCTCCCATACCAATAGTGCTTTCAAGTCTTACTGCATAATTAGTAGGAACAGGTGATGTATTGAATGCTGATGCATCTATAGTGATTTCAGGATAGATCAAGTCATATTTCTCACCATCAGGGAATTGCAATGGCAGACCACTCTCCATAGCAGTTACATGATTCCAGGTCATGTTGATACCGCTTTCCATGATAGGAGGGAGGAATGGAGATTGAGCCTGAGTCTGTGGCATACCTGTTACTTCCGAGATGTATGGACCATCGTTAGAACCTTCTGAATTTGGATGATATACTACCAGCAGATAGCCATTGCCATTTCCATACTTGGTTTCATACTGATTCATTCGTTTTCCATGTCCGTATTCAGGATGACAGTCAAGACATGATTTACGTACAGAAGCAGGACCTAGACCTTTAAAAGGTGCAGTAAACTCAGTGTACTGACGCTCAAACATTTGCTCTCCAGCAAAGAATGCATCAAAGAGAGTTTTACTGGCATCTACTACAGGTGTTTGGTCAGAGTAAGCATTAGATCCGGTATTCTCAGTAGTACCTAGTTTTCCACCAGGATACCATTCATCAGCTGAGAAATTTCCGATAGCTTCTCCTACATAACTTGCTTCCGGACGGGTATTGTCTTCAATAGTCTTCACGGCCTCTTTGTCGTCACTACAACTAGTCAGCGATGAGGCTAGAATAGCAGTCACGGCAGAAGCAAAAATAAATTGATAATGTTTCATATAATCGATTTTTATAGTCTTTTCCTATAACCCAATTAAGCGTAGCTTCCCCATGTTCTTAGTGGAAAAGCTACGTCTTAATAGATATTTTATATTTCAATAATCGCGCTTACTTATTGCTCTGCTTAGCAATCCATGCGCCAGCTTCGTTAAGTGCATCATCAAGTGCCTGAATCTTGTCGATACAGTTCTTTACCTGAGCATCACCAGGAGCATCGATAAATGCCTTGCCACTCTTCTTGGCAGTTTCAAGAGAAGCGATAGCATCATTTAGGGCATTGCTAAGTGCATTATAGCCAGTGTAGTTGTTATCCTTCATGAATGTCATAAGTGATCTGTTTTCAGGAGATTTGGAGTTGTCATCACGATTACCATACAATGAATGCTTGATAGAGTAGATATTGTCCTGATAATCCTGGAATGAACGCTTGCTGTATGGTGACTCAATGTAGTCGCCAGCATCTTCTTCTTCACCATTGCCTGTTGCTACACGATAAGCCTGTCCTAGTTTCTGAGTGTAAACTTCCTGGCAGATATTAGAGCAGCCACCTACAAAGATGTTCTGCATAGCCTCTTGCCATGATGTAGAGAAACCTGTTGTTGTGCCAGCTGTACGAACTGCATATCCGTAGCTAACTTTCTGACTGGTAAGTCCTGCATAGCGAGTTCCATTCAATACCCACTGAGCACCATCTAGCTGCTTATAGATGTCATTACCAGCTTTGTTGCCTAACCATCCATAGTCGAGTAGGGAAATCATATTGAGCAAGTCGCCTGATACTGCAGCAGCAAAAGCGCACTCATCTTCTGTATTTACAGAGGTCAAACCCTCTTCAGTTTCCTTTTCTGCTTTCAAGGCAGCAAGTGTACGGTTTGCTCCATTGCGGAAAAGGATAAATTCTAGTCCGTGAAAACCTAATACAGAGTCGAAGTTGCCATTATTCTCATATACAAATTTAGCAGCATTTTCACCCTTGATACCTGCAATCACTGTTTTTGAATTTAATGCTGAAACAAGCTGTGCATGGTCGAGTGGCCATGAGTCGATATGAGGGTCGATTTCATTATCTGATGCAGCACCATACAGGAATGCCTCACTTTGCTCCCAGTACTTTCTTGCTGATTTGAATGCTTCACATGCATTGTCGATGTCAGTCTGGGTAAGTGTACCAGCCTTTCGCTTTGCGTAAAGGTTCTGACAAGCATCATACAAGCTCTTAGCACCTTTTGCAAGGTCGGCATATGTAGGTTCTACTACATTCTTAATGTAATTGTCGACAATCTGTCCCATTACAGTTGCATTGTTGATGTTGTCTTCATTGTAAGAGTCTGTCGGTACAACATAGCCTGTCTTGTTGTCATCCTCATCATCGTCACTGCTACAAGATGTAAAACCTGTAGTCAGAGTTCCTGCTACAGCAAAGAGCAGTGCATACTTAAAAATCTTTTTCATTGTTAATTTTATAGTTTAAGTTATATGATTATTTCATGTATTAAAGGAAGAAGCCCTGATAGGTTACTCCTATGTTGAGAGATGGTTCATTATTAAAGCCACTCTTGAATTTGCGATAGTTGTATTCTGCCTTGACGCATATTTCAGGTATTGGCATATAGTTGATACCTGCAGCCCAGATAGTCTTCTGTGTCCATTTCTTGGTCTGTGCATGTATGTATGAATCATAGTATTCATAGTGTCCGAAAACATACAGCTTCTGGTTGTCCTGACGTAGATTCTCTATTCTTGAGAATACATCATAGCCCACTTCCAGCATGCTTGCTATGGCATGACTTCCAAAATGTTTTCCATTACCAGATTCGTATGGTTTTACGATCTGAGTATTTGGATAAGTGTAACTTGCAATCTGCTCTGCATCACTCACATAGCCATAGTCGATATTTCCTCGGGCTATCCAGTTGTATTTTTTGAAGGCAAAGTCAAAAGAACCTAAGTATACATTGCCTTTGATTTTCTTTTTGTCACCAACCTCCATGTCATGAGGTACAGAGTTGTGCATAGACTGACCTATATATCCGCTCACTCCCAGACGAAGACCAGAAATCGACTTGTTGTCAATTCTTCCTAAGAATCCTAGTTTGTTAGCCACATCAAATTCAAATGGCGAGCTAGTACCTGCTTGTATCCAGTTGGTGCGATTGAAATGAAAAGCATCAAGACCTGTGATAGCCTGCACTTCATAGCGCCATTTTCCCAACTTACCCCATAGTGAAACACCAGTCTGATGCCATGTGCTAGGCAGAATAGTATTCTCACCTTCAGGACGATAGACTGTAAAGAAATTCAAAGGTTCGTGATGTGCATTGACATATCCGAATGGTACTACGATATGACCAGCCTTGATATGCAGCTTGCCATCCCATAGCTTCTTTTGCAACCAGAATTGCTCCAGTTCAACTTCACCACCTCGCTCATTCTCACTCTCAAATTCGATAGACTCATCAGCCTCATATTCTACAGAACTGCCTGTACCTCCATGTTCAAATTCAATTTCAGTACCCATAGTCCATCCCTTGCCGAAATCATATCCCAGATAGATCACAGCATGAGGAATATCAAATCTGCCATGACCAGGATCATTCTTGTAGGCACCAGGATTGGTATAGCGATTACCATTGTCGCTATAGAAATTTCTGGAATAAGCTACTTCGCCATATCCACCCACACTCAGTCGGTTTCCTCTTGAATGATTCATCACAGAATCTGCAGCATTCACTTGCGCATTAGCTGTAGTTGCACCTGCTATCGCAAGAGAACTAGCTAATAACCTAATTGAAAATTTATTCATTATAGTTTTTCTTTTTATTCGTTAAAAGAAAAGTGCAGGTTTCTGGTGCGCTCCTGTCTGGCATCTTTAAAAGTGAATTGAATTGGTAAAATAGATGGCCATGAACAAGAATGGCACACATCACTGCACTTTCTTCTGGGTGCAAAGTTAGTTTGAATGTTAAAATCCCGCAATACTCAAAAATGGGTAAAGTGTTGCATCCCCATTTTTAGGTATTGCAAGTTTCAAGTAAAAATAGTATCTTTGCAGACAGAAACAATTATGGATTAAATTGACAGCGAAAGATGAAAAATCAGAAGATGTATGAAGCTGATGATAAGATGATTAGTATCATCAGAGATAATTACGATATCCTTCAGAGTCTGGGTAGCTTTGGTATCAGTCTTGGCTTTGGCGACAAGACGGTCAAGGAGGTATGCGAGCACGAGAAGGTAGATACTTATACTTTTCTGGCTGTTGTCAATTTTACGATTAATGGTTATCGCGAATACGATGATGCTGGTCGCTTGTCAATCCCTACTTTGATGCAGTATCTCAGTGCTTCTCATGCGTATTATATTGATTTTCAATTGCCTTTTATCCGCAAAGAGTTGACCGAGGCTCTTGATGAAAAGGATAATCTGGCTCGACTGATACTCAAACTTTATGATGAGTATGCGCATAGTGTTGTCAATCACATGAGATATGAGGAGAAGACCGTTTTCCCTTATGTTCAGGAACTTTTGGATGGTAATGCGCCTTTAAATTACGATATTGATACTTTCTCCAAGCATCATAAGCAGACGGATGTTAAGCTTAGGGAATTGAAGAATATTATTATCAAATATCTGCCTTCAGATGGTTTGCATAATAATCAGCTTTCAGCCACCTTATACGATATCTATAATAATGAGACTTGGCTGAATCAGCATGCAGATGTCGAGGATCAGATGTTTATTCCTGCCATTCGTGCACTCGAAATGAAGAGTAAGCAGAATGATGTTAGCATGAAGATTTCCAAGATGATCAATCAGACTTCATCTGCCGATGATGCTACCTTGAGTGATCGTGAGAAAGATGTGATTGTAAGTCTGGTTCAGGGTATGAGTAATAAGGAGATAGCCGATCATTTGTTTATCAGCACCAATACTGTGATTACTCATCGCCGAAATATAGCCCGAAAGTTGCAGATACATTCTCCGGCTGGCTTAACTATCTATGCGATAGTGAATAATCTCGTCGATATTTCGGCAGTTAAATTGTAATCTTATATTTGATTAATATCTACATATCCGTGCATGACTGCATAAATAGTTAGGGCTGATACACTTTTCAGTCCTAACTTTTCTTGTATGTTTTTTCTGTGGGTGATAACTGTTGTCAGACTGATGTTGAGTATATCGCCAATTTCCTTGTTGATTTTGCCTTGAGCTACGAGCGATAATACTTGTATCTCGCGGTCGCTCAGTATCTTTTTCTTGAGTGCCTGAGGCATGGCTGGCATGTGCTCATCATGAGGATGACCAGCCTTTTCAAGAGCTATCAGGTTTCTTACCAGTTCATCTTCTGGTACATTCGTGCACAGACTTCTCATACCATTCATCTGACTGTTAGGGTCATTTGATGTGGTAAGTACCATCGTCTTCTGTCTTCTGTCCATGAAGAAATCGCGATTCTGCACAGCAATATCCATCGCCACAAAATAGTGGAAATAAGTTTCAGGATGATTGGCATTCAGTTCCTCGAAAGTATTGTAAATATCCACCTGCATGATAGGCATTACGTTGAGCAACAGCTGCTTCAAGCCTATCATCGCCAGTGTATTGTGATCGATAATCGCGATTTTTGGTCTCATGTATCTCTGTTTATATTATAAGAAAGGTGTAAGCAGTGAACCCCACCAGCCGATGTGTCTCTTGGCAGGCGATCTCCATTTCTTCCAGCTCTCTTCAGTCAGTTTGAAACTTTCCTTTTTATGTCTGTCAAAGTAATCGTCCAGCTCTTTGGTAGTGCATGGGTCTACGATGACAGCATTCTCTTCATAATCCCATCTCAGACTGCGAGAGTCGAGATTGGCCGAGCCTACTGTGCAGAATTTGCCATCTACCATAATGATCTTGGTGTGATGAAATCCAGAAGTATACATCCATAGTTCACATCCTGCCTGCATCAGATTATGCGCATTAAAGAAACCTACATCCGGTGTCAATGGCTCATCACTCTGTGTACTCAGCATAATTTCCACTTTCACACCTCGCTTTACAGCATTCTTCAGCGCTTTCTTCAGCTTGCGGCTCAGGGTGAAGTAGGGGTTGATAATGCGAATACGCTCCTTTGCACTGTTGATCGCATTTACGTAGAAGTAGCGGATGATCTCGTTGCTTGTATGTGGCTCACGATTGATAATACCCACCATCTTCTTGTATGCTGTTGCAGTAGTATCTGGCTTCAGACCGTCAAAATAATTGGCTTTTTCTGCACGCCAGTATTTAGGATCATGTACATCCTTCTTGGTTACTTTCTTCCACATCTTCAGAAATATCTTCTGCAGGGTGTTCACCTCATCACCATCTATCCTGCAGTGCATGTCATTCCACGAACCTACCTGCTTGGTACCTTTGATATAATAGTCGGCCACATTCATACCGCCAGTATAGGCAATCTGTCCGTCGATAATGACAATCTTGCGATGATCGCGGTTGAAGATATCGTCAAACCATGGGAATTTTACGGGATTATACTCCGCAATCTCAATACCCATGTCTCTTATCGCCTTCAGGTCCTGCTTTCTCATCGGCTGATTATTCGATACATTACCAAAACCGTCAAACAGCAGTCTTACCTCTACGCCTTCCTTTACCCTGGCTGCAAGGTGGCTGATAAGTTCATGATTGATAGAGTCGTTTCTGAAGTTGAAATACTCCATGTGAATGCTACTCTTAGCATGGTCGATAGCCTGGAAGAGATCATCGAATTTCTGCTGACCGTTCATCAGCAGCGTAATCGAGTTGTTGTGAGAGAACTTAATTCCCTTGGCTCTCAGCAGGTTTACGATAGTAGAATCGCTGGTTTGTGCGCTACAAAGCGAACTTACAGCCATAAGTAGTATTGCTAATATATATAGTCTTTTTTTCATCAAATTCTAATCTTTTTCTCAAATCATACAAGCATAGTGGTCTACAATACCCTTCAGATGCTTGTCCTTGTCTACTACCAGCACAGTGTGAATACGATGCTGGTGCATCAAGCGTTGTATTTCCGAAATCTTGGTGTTAGGATATACGAGCTTAGGCTCGCGGGTCATGATTTCGCTTACCGTATGGTCGAAGAATTCAGCCTGCCACTTCTGCATAGCTCTACGGATATCACCATCAGTAATCAGACCTATCACCTTGTCGTCTTCAAGTGATACGCCTAATCCAAGCTGGCCCTTGCTTACCTTGATGATAGCATCTCCCAGGTGCATATCCTGAGGGATTACAGGCAGGTCTTCTGTCTTCATCACATCCTCTGCAGTAGTCAGCAGTCGCTTGCCCAGCTCTCCACCTGGGTGGAACTGCGCAAAGTCTCTTGGCTTGAAATCCCTTACCTTCATCAGCGCAATGGCGATAGCATCACCCATGGCCAGCGCAGCTGTAGTACTGCTGGTAGGAGCAAGGTTGAGCGGACATGCCTCTTTCTCTACATGTACCATAATATGAGCCTTACTGTATTTAGCCAGCAGCGAGTTAGGATTACCCGTCAGTGCAATGATAGGAATATTCATGTGGAGTACGATAGGCACAAATCTCAGCAATTCATCCGTATTACCACTGTTCGACAAGGCGAGCAGCACGTCATCAGGCTGCAGTACACCCAAGTCGCCATGATATACATCCAATGGATTGATAAAGAAAGCCGGAGTACCTGTAGACGATAGGGTAGCAGCAAGTTTAGCACCCACGTTACCCGATTTACCTACACCCGTAACTACAATTTTTCCTTTGCAATTATACATCATTTCCACCGCTTTCGAGAAGTTCTCGTCGAGCGATGGAATTAAATCAAGAATAGCCTCTGCTTCATCTCGCAGCGCCTGTTCTCCATATTGTATAGAATGCTCTATCTTATCTTTTATACTCATTTTTTCAATTCTTCAATCAGACTTTCCAGCTTATCCAGCTCCAGCATATTGGCAGCATCCGATAATCCCTTGTCTGGGTCAGGATGCACCTCGAAGAAGTAGCCAGTAGCACCAAATGCCTTGGCTGCAAGTGCCATGCTTGGCACAAAGCGGCGGTCGCCTACCGTCTTGCCGTCGCCAGCACTTGGTCGCTGTACACTGTGCGTGCAGTCCATAATTACTGTTGGTACAATTTCCTTCATATCAGGAATATTGCGGAAGTCAACTACCAGGTTATTATATCCAAAGCAGTTGCCTCTTTCGGTGAGCCATACCTCCTTGGCGCCACTCTGCTGAGCCTTGTCTACAGGATATTTCATATCCCTTCCGCTCAGGAATTGCGCCTTCTTGATATTTACGATCTTGCCTGTTTTGGCAGCAGCTACCAGCAGGTCAGTCTGTCGGCAGAGAAAAGCAGGTATCTGCAATACATCTACCACCTGTCCTGCCTCTTCAGCCTGCCATGCCTCGTGAATATCAGTCAGTATTTTCAGTCCATACTTCTCCTTGATATCCGATAGCATCTGCAGTCCTTTGGTGATACCAGGACCACGGAAAGAACTGAGCGAAGTACGGTTAGCCTTGTCGTATGAAGCCTTGAAAATGATATCAGTTCCAAGTTTCTCATTGATTCTTACAATCTCCTGGGCTACTGTCTCCAGTAGCTCCATAGATTCAATCACGCAAGGTCCGGCAATTATTTTCATAATGAATAATTAGTATTTAGAAATTAGTAATTGTGATTACTCTTTTTCTTCTTCGTCTTTAGCCTCTTTATCCTCTTTAGCCTCCTTCAGATTACGACCACTTCCGTCAGAGTTACCGTTCTTGATAGTAATTTCACGCTGAGGGAATGGAATCTCGATATTGTTGTCCTCAAAGAGGTTGTAGATAGTTTCCATGATCTTGCCGTCGTCGGCAGCCTGGGTAAGTACGTTCACCCAAACGAGGATCTTCATGGTAATGCAGCTATCGTCGAAACTCTTCAATACTACCTTTACACCCTTCTCGTGGAAGATGCAGTCAAGACCG
>REGX01002597.1_pt1 | contig 15719 bp, 13 predicted proteins | sample 2276321 | NCBI WGS metagenome assembly REGX01 (sample SAMN08335021, study PRJNA423103) | bovine gut metagenome | biome: bovine gut metagenome; feature: rumen; material: feed digesta; isolation source: rumen digesta from from 15 high feed efficiency cows and 15 low feed... | host: Bos taurus ... | reverse complement strand
GATGCATACTGTAAAGGCTGCTGCTATGGAGAAGCAGTTTGGTGACTACAAGAAGCAGAATGAGAAGTTCCTTGCTGACAATGCTAAGAAGCCAGGTGTCGTAACACTTCCTTCAGGTCTTCAGTACAAGGTTATCACAGAGGGTACTGGTGCTACTCCTGCCGATACTTCTCTCGTAAAGGTTAACTACGAAGGCAAGACAATCGACGGTAAGGTGTTCGATTCAAGCTTCAAGCGTAATGCTCCTGTTGAGATGCGTGCTAATCAGGTTATCAAGGGTTGGACAGAGGCTCTTACTCATATGCCAGCTGGCTCTGTATGGGAAGTTTATGTTCCTCAGAATCTTGGTTATGGTGAGCGTGAGCAGGGTCAGATCAAGCCATTCTCTACTTTGATTTTCAAGATTGAACTTATTTCAGTAGGCGGAAAATAATTCGTATATTAAAATATGAAGAAAACTATATTAGCTGCACTCGTCATCATGGCGAGTGCTTCTTTGTCTACAGCTAATGCTGCAAAGAAGGAAAAAAAGAAGACTGTTGAACCTGTAGCACTTAATTCTACAGCCGATTCTTTGAGTTATGCTGCTGGTATTGAAGCCACTCGTGGCTTGATTGATTACCTGCAGCAAAGTTATAAAGTTGATACTGCTTATATGGCTGATTTCGTAAGAGGTTTCCAGGAAGCTGTTAAGATTGCAAAGACTCCTCAGGGTAATGCGTATATTGCAGGTCTTCAGATTGCTCAGTTGGTAGAACAGCGTATTGTTCCTTCTGCTAAGCAAGAAATCAAGAGTACAAATCTTCCTTTGAACGAGGATGTATTTAATAAGGGATTTGCTGCTGCGCTTACTAATGATACAGCTGTATTTAATGTTCAGTCAGCTGTTGATTATAAGAAGCATATGTTGGCTGGTCAGGGCGAAAAGTGGCTAGCAGAGAATGCCAAGAAGCCAGGTGTGAAGACTACAAATAGTGGTCTTCAGTATAAGGTTCTTGTAGCTGGCAATGGTCCTGTTCCAAAGGTTTCTGATGAAGTTGAGGTGGTTTATGAAGGTAGACTTATCGATGGCACAGTATTTGATGCAACAAGTCGTCATGGTTCTGAATCTGATAAGTTCAAGGCAGGAAATCTGATTAAAGGCTGGACTGAGGCTCTTACATTAATGCCTGTAGGTAGTAAGTGGGAACTCTATATCCCTCAGGAACTTGCGTATGGCGAGAGAGAGGCTGGCCAGATTCCTCCATACTCTACATTGATTTTTACTCTTGAATTGAAGAGTATCGTAGAACCTCAGGTTAAAGAGACTCCTGCAGAAACAAAGGAGGCTCCAGCTGAAGTTAAAAAAGCTCCTGCAAAGAATGTGTCTGCGACAAAGAAGTCTGCACGCAAAAAATAATGCAAATAAACACGATTTAATATCAAAATGCACGAATATCGAAAGATTTTCGTGCATTTTGTTGCTCGTATCGTTTATTTTGCCTACATTTGCTTTACACAATGTAAAAGTTTAACCTTTTGAACTACTTTATATTCTAAATGGATAAAATTGACAAACTCGATAAAAAGATACTGAGTATTTTGTCTAAAAATGCTCGTATTCCTTTTAAAGACGTAGCAGCAGAGTGCGGAGTTTCTCGTGCAGCGATTCATCAGCGCGTCCAGCATTTGATGGATAATGGAGTTATTACAGGCAGTGGATTTGATGTAAATCCAAAGAGTCTAGGCTATTCTACTTGTACTTATGTCGGTATTAATCTTGAGCGAGGCAATATGTATAAGAAGGTGGTAGAGCGCCTTGTAAATATCCCAGAAATTGTTGAGTGTCACTTTACTACTGGTCCTTACACTATGCTCATTAAGTTATACTCACGCGATAATGAGCAGTTGATGGATTTGTTGAACAATAAACTACAGAGTATCCCTGGTGTTGTAAGCACAGAGACTCTTATTTCGCTTGAGCAGAGTGTTAAGAGAGAAATTCCTGTTCATGTCGAAGAAGAAATAAAATAAATACTTAACTGACCCTCTTGAACAAGAGGACATGTTTTGATATGAGAAAAGAATTTAATCTGGAATCATATCTCGATGAGATATATTCTAATTATCCTGAGGCCAATCGTCAACCGATCATTGGCCTCACTGCTAATTATAGCGATATTGATGCTACAATTCGTAGTGTCTATTATCGTCAGATTGTAAAGGCAGGCGCAACTCCTGTTATTATACCTCCAGTAGCTGATAAAGATGTAATTATCAATACTCTTGACCATATTGATGGATTGGTTTTAACAGGAGGAGCAGATTATAATCCTTTATGGTGTAATGAAGAGCCAAATCCAAACCTTCATCATATTAATAAGGAGCGTGATCTGGCAGAATTACTTATTACTCGTCTTGCTTTTAATCGTCAGATACCTATGCTGGGTACCTGTAGAGGCATTCAGACTCTTGCCATTGCATTGGGTGGAAAGATCGACCAGGATATTGAGAATCCTCAGATCAAGCATTCTCAGGATGCTGATCGTACAGAACCAACTCATAGTGTTACTATCGAGAAGGGAAGTATTCTTGAAAAGGTATATTTTGAAGCAGATGCACTTCCAGAGAAGGAGCTAAAGATATATGTCAATTCTTTCCACCACCAGGCTGTAAGCGAGGCTGGACCTCATTTTAAGGTTACTGCTCGCTCGCAGGATGGTGTTGTTGAGGCTATTGAAAGTAATGAACATAAAGCAATTCTTGGTGTGCAGTGGCATCCTGAATGGCTTGAAGCTGAGGGCTTGAAGCTTTTCGAATGGCTAGTTGATGAGGCTAAGATCTTTAAGTCTGCAAAGCGAATGCATCATCAAATAATTACCCTTGATACGCATTGCGATACTCCGATGTTCTTCCCTCAGGGGGTACATTTTGAACAGCGTGATCCTCGTATTCTTTATGATCTTCATAAGATGACCGATGGTCGCACTAGTGCTGTAACTATGGTTGCATATCTTCCGCAGAAACCAAAGCCTAGTGAGATACCGGAGGGTATGAGTCCTAAGCAATATGCCGATAGCATATTCGACCAGATTGATACTATTATTTCTGGAAAAAGTAACTATCTCGCTCAGGCTCGCACTCCTGAAGAATTGATTCTGAATAAGCGTCAAGGTAAGAAGAGTATTATGTTTGGTATCGAGAATGGTCTTGCTATCGAAAATGATATTAAGAATCTTGAGCATTTTAAGAATCGTGGAATCGTATACGTTACGCTTTGCCATAATGGCGATAATGATATCTGTGATAGTGCCCGTGGCAATAATACTCATGGTGGTGTAAGCAAGTTTGGCGAAGAGGTAATCAAGGAGATGAATCGCCTTGGCATTATGGTAGACTTGAGCCATGGTGGTGAGAAATCCTTTTATGATGCACTCGAGATCAGTCAAACTCCAATATTATGCAGTCATAGCAACTGTAAAGCTCTCTGCGATGTTCCTCGTAATCTTACCGATGATCAGCTTCGCGCACTTGCCTCAAAAGATGGAGTTGCTCAGATTACGCTTTATCATGGTTTCTTGCGAAAGGATGGTGAGGCTAGCATTCTTGATGCTATTGATCATCTGGAGCATGCCATTAATATTATGGGCATAGATCATGTTGGTCTTGGTTCTGATTTTGATGGCGATGGAGGTGTAAGAGGCATTGCAGATGCCAGCGAATTGATTAACTTTACCAAGCAGTTGCTTGCTCGTAAATATAGCAAGGAAGATATCGAGAAGATTTGGGGTGGCAACTGGCTCAGAGTAATGAAGCAAGTACAGAATTATGAATAAATCTATGAAAATAGTATTAGGTGTAGCTGCTGTAGCTCTTTTAGCTGCTGGTGGCTATGCGTATAAGTCTCATCAGGCATCGCCTGAAACAGAGGAAGTAGAAGAAGTTGAGAAAGTTCTGCCTGTAGGACCTGCTTTTAATGCAGATAGCGCGTTTGCCTATTGTCAGGCACAATGTGACTTCGGACCACGAAATATGAATACCGAGGCTCATGATAAATGTGCTGAGTGGATAATTGCTAAATTCAAGAGCTTTGGTTGTGAGGTGACAACTCAGAAAGCAGATTTGAAAGGTTATGATGGTACTGTTCTGAAAAATCAAAATATCATTGCCAGCTATAATCCTAAGGCTACAACTCGTATACTTCTTTGTGCACATTGGGATAGTCGCCCTTGGGCTGATAATGACCCTGACAGTACCAAATGGCATACGCCAATTCTTGCCGCTAATGATGCAGCAAGTGGTGTTGCTGTAATGCTTGAGATTGCACGCCTTCTTAAGGTAAATCCTTTGTCTTCAAATATCGGTGTAGATTTTGTATGCTTTGATGCTGAAGACTGGGGTACTCCTCAGTGGAGCGATGCTCAGGATGATGGTAGTAGTTGGGCTCTTGGTGCTCAGTATTGGAGCAAGAATCTACCTCAGGGCTATGAGGCTCGGTATGGTATCTTGCTTGATATGGTAGGAGGCCAGGGGGCTAAATTCTATCGTGAAGGAATGAGTATGCAGTATGCTGGAGATATTGTCAGGAAAGTATGGAAAGCTGCTCGCCAGGCCGGGTATGAAAGCTTTTTCCCAAAGAAGGATGGAGGCATGATAACCGACGACCATATTCCTGTTAATAAGAATGCTCAGATACCAACTATCGATATTATCCCTTATTATCCTGATTGCCAGCAGAGTGGATTTGGACCAACATGGCATACTGTCAGCGACGACATGGATCACCTTGATAAGTCAACTTTGAAGGCCGTAGGCCAGACACTTATTCAGGTACTGTTTACTGAGAAATAAATAATTTGAAAATAAAGAGGCGGGTTAGATTTGACCTGCCTCTACTTGTCTTACGATTCTTTCGGTTAGTCTGTCGATACCGTTAGGATCGTATTTTTTGGTCAGACTGGCTCCAAATGTCCAGGCAAATGCCTGATAGAAGCCTGCGCGGATAGGACCAAGAAAAGCCTGTACCAATTGGTATGAAGATGAGTTGCACTCGCGGTACACCAGTCGGATTAGCAATTTTCCCTGAGCCAGTGTTAGCTTCTTCATTCTTGGTGTATACTCTTTTTTGATACTGGCCTCTACAAACTTCATATGTGCATCCTTGGCTTTCTTGTTAGGTAAGGTCTGCAAATATTCATAGGTTTCTATAATAATCTGATTTACCTCCTTGGCAATAGGAAGCACCTTTTTGATATTATACACCAATCTGTTATATCTAGCTTTTTCAGCAGCATCCTTAAATACTGGCTGTGGATAAATCCAAAGGTTATTTAGCTCTACATATTGTATAGAGTCGCCTTCTTGCAATACCTTTCCTACTCTTACCATAGGCTCAAAGGTTGGACTGTCCATGTCTACTTCCCTGTCCTCAGGAGGGATGAAGCCTGGACGGTCATTATCTGTCTGAGCCACACTGTTGAGGCTAAAGGCCGATAACACTAAGGTGTATAATAAAACCTTTTTTTTCATTTCCGTGGCAAAAGTAGTTATAATTTCGGATATTCAATAAACAATTACAGATTTTATTCTTAAATTTCATTTAAATACAGTAACTTTGCATTTCGAATAAATTGACTAATGTATTATTATGTCGAGAATTATTATTGCAGTAATCTTGCTGCTGTTTTCAATATCCATTCATGCAAAGTCATTGAAGCCTTGGGATGAATATCTTGAGGCCCTTCATAGTATGGAAGAATTTGAATCTGTAGATTGGGAACAATATGCAGAAATGCTGACCGAACTTTCAGAGAATCCAATGAATATCAATACTGCTACCCGTGAAGATCTGGAGCGATTTCCATTTCTTAATGCTCAGCAGATAGAAGATATACTTGCATATATTTATCAGTATGGTCAGATGCGAAGCCTAGGTGAATTAGCGATGATTGAAAGCCTGGGATGGTATCAGCATAAATTGCTTGAATATTTTGTCTATGCCGGTAATATTGATCAGAATCATTTCCCGAATATTAAAAATATAGCCAAGTATGGTAAGCATGAGTTGGTAGGATTGGTATCTGTTCCTTTTTATGAAAGGCGAGGCGATCAATATGGATATTTGGGTTATCCTTATCGTCATTGGATTAAATATCAGTTTCATTACAGCGATTTCGTTAAATTTGGTCTTACAGGATCGCAGGACGCAGGTGAGCCTTTTCTTGCTAATAAAAATAATACGGGATATGACTTCTATTCATTCTATTTTCAAATTAAGAAACTAGGACGAATAAAGAATCTGACGTTGGGACGTTACAGACTTAGATTTGGAATGGGATTAATCCTGAATAATGATTTCGGATTTGGTAAGGTTGCGGCTTTGTCATCGTTAGGCCGAAATGGCAATAATATCCGTGTGCATTCTTCTCGATCTTCGGGTAATTACTTGCAAGGTGTTGCCTCGACGATTTCATTAAGCAAGAACTTCGACCTTACAGCTTTTCTTTCTTATCGTAATATTGATGCTACACTTGCCAAGGATGGTAATATTCAGACTATTTTGAAGACAGGCTATCATCGTACGATATTGGAATTGTCGAAGAAAGACAACTCTTCTCAGTTTCTTGCCGGAGGCAATATCAATTATTTCAGCAAGGGCTTTCATGCAGGTGTTACTTCATTCTACACCTCGCTCGATAAAAGATTGGAACCTCGTAAGACTCAAATTTACAAGTGGTTTGCTCCCGAAGGTAAATATTTCTGGAATGCGAGTATAGATTATGGTTATGTTAGTCGAAAATTGAATGTAAGTGGTGAGACGGCTACTGGCGATTGTGGGGCGATTGCGACAATCAATAGTGCCAGTTATTTGCTTACAGACGAACTATCCATAATGGCCTTACAGCGATTCTACTCTTATAAATATTATTCTCTTTTCAGTAGTAGTTTTAGTGAAGGGAGTGGTGTGCAGGATGAAAATGGATGCTATTTAGGATTAGACTGGAGCCCTTTACGTAATTTGTCGTTCAAGGGTTATACTGATTTCGCGTATTTTATTTGGCCGAAATATGGTACTCAGAATACATCTCAGTCGTGGGATAATTATCTGTCGGCCAGTTATCATACAAGCAGATGGCAGTTCTTGCTTAGTGGTCGATATAAATTTCGTAATAAGGATGTAAATCAAAAACTATATGTTACTACTACTCGGGGGAAAATGTCAGTAGGATACACTTCGGGTATTTTTTCAGAGAAAACACAGATAGATGTGTCTGATTATCTTTACGATAAGAATAGTTTTGGATATCTGTTATCGGAGAATATTCGCTTGCAGAAAGCCTGGTTGAAGCTAGATGCATGTTTTGGCTATTTTCATACCCAGGATTATCAGAGTCGAGTATTTGCCTATGAAGCAGGCACATTATATAATATTAGTTTTCCTATGTTTTATGGTGAGGGTATTCATTATGCTTTTATAGCACGAACGGATATTGGTAAGCATCTGATGCTTATAGCCAAAATAGCTACTACTGATTATTTTGACCGAAATCATATATCAACCAGCTATCAACAAATTAATCAGTCCTCAAAGACTGACCTAGAAATACAAGTTAAACTCAAAATGTAAGAAAGTTTGTTGTATTGTATAGTAGAGATTGCAAAACGCAAGATAATTGATTTATGTCAAGAAATAGCCCCTTTTTTGCATTTTTCTTAGAAAAAACTTGTTTGTGTGCGCAAACAGCTGTATCTTTGCATTGTAATTAAGAGGATAATAAATGTAGAACCGAGGACGAAAGGTCCTCATTAAAGGTAAAAAGATTATGGTAACATTAATGATTTTAGCAGAGGTAGCAGTTCTTTCAGTAGTAATTCTTTCTAAGAAGGCAAACTTGAGCAAGTAAGCTCAAAACTACTGAATCAACAGCACGAGCTGACAGAGAAATCTGCCAGCTCGTGCTGTATATATGCCATTTCGTTGAATTTCTGCGATTTTCTTTGCTAATCTATTTAAAAGTTATTAAATTTGTCGCAGATTATAAATATAAATAAGATACAAATGAAGAAAATTACAATTATGGCAGCATCTGCTGTCCTATTGCTATCAAGTTGTGGCATGGCCCTTAATCAGAATGCGTCGTCTACAGCTTCAAATGCAGGAACCAGCATTTTGGGTGAGGTTTTAGGTGCTGCAACTAATGGAAATACCATTGGCAATATCTTAGGATCTGTATTAGGTACAAATAAGGTTACCGCAAGTGGTTTAGTTGGTAGCTGGAAATATTCTGGTCCTGGTTGCGCATTTACTTCTGAGAATGCTTTGGCTAACGCTGGTGGTGAGGTAGCTGCAACTGAAATCAAGAACAAGCTTAAAACACAATATTCTAAGTTAGGTTTCAAGAGTTCAAATACTTATATTACTTTTAACTCAGACAAGACTTTCTCTGCAAAGATTGATGGTAAGTCATGGCAGGGTACTTATACTTTCAATGAAAGCACTCAGCAGGTTAAACTTACTGGTCTTTTGCTTAATATCACTGGTTATACAAAGCGTAACACCAATGGTATTAGTGTGCTTTTCGAGTCAAAGAAACTTCTTACCTTAATTCAGACTTTGGCTTCTGTAAGTGGAAATTCGACAGTTTCATCAATTGGTGAACTTAGTAAGAATTATGATGGTGTACGTCTTGGTTTTGATATGACCAAGTAATTACGTATTTTCTATAAAAATTTTCATTCTCCCTTCACTATTTTTATATCTATCTGATAGATAGAGAGAAACGGTGAAGGGAGTTTCCTTTGGTTTCTTTGCTAATATCATATGCTGTTTTAGTATATGTTTTTTTGTATCAATTATTTTTTTTCTTCCGCTTATTCTGATAACTAGCCGATTTTCAACTGTTTATTGGCGGAGGAACTTTTTCGGTTTGAAAATGAATGAGTATGTTAGTGGAAGAGATATTTTAGTTGGAGATAAATTTTGTTCTGCTTAGTAGATATAGTAAAACTACTAAGTGGTTAGAAAATAACTACTTAGCGGAAAGAAAAAAACTACTAAGTGGAAAGTATATAACTACTAAGTAGTTGCTATTAAACTACTAAGTAGTTGTTACTATTATTACTTATTAAATTTGCTAATATTACTTATTAAATTTCTAAATATTAATAAGTAAATTTGACATAATTACTTAGTGATTAAAGTGTTTTTAGGCAATTGAAGAAATCAGAATAACTGTAAAACTGATCAGGAAGTATATAATGGAGATGTAAACGACAAACTATTGTATATCAATTCTTTGTCTTTTGTTTTCAAATACATCCTCTATTATCTTGCAAAAGATAGTCTTTTGTTTCTGTAAAGGTAAGGTATTGCAATTCAATACCTAAGGTTTTGTCATGTAAAAGCATAGAAATTGAAGCCTAAGAACTAAGGTTTTGTAGTCTAATATAGGCCTTCTTGGAAGGCAAATAAAATATAGAAGTTCCTCCGCTATTAAGCCTCTGAAAATCATATACTTAATCAAAAAGGCGGATGAATTTTAAAATAGTAACATAAAAAATGCAATCAGCAGCAATCTCACGACTACTGCTGATGTATACCTTTTATCTTTATAAAAGGAGAGAAATTTATGTAATTTAATAATGTTATTCTCGTTTTTTTAGTTTATGGTGCAAAACTAATAGAAAAAACTAGTATCTACAAATTTTTGGTGTTATTTCTTTTGTATATTATTGCATTTAAGAACTTTTATAACTTGCTGATAATTAATAGTTAATGAAGATTTATGCATTTGCGATACGAATATACATGCATAAGGGATATTTGCATTCGCAAATATAAACACTAGAATTCGCGTATTTTTTACACGCAAAACTCCCTTCATCATAATTGGTTATTTATCAAGCAATTATGCTGTCTGTGAAGGGAAAATAAAATTTTTCTTGAAAAAATTATTTTCGCTCGTACTTCCAAGTAAAGGTGGCAAGAAGGATAAATCCTATCAAAACAGCAGGAAATCCTACTAAAGCTGGATAATTATACGTATATCCTTCGGATACTGGTATTCCTCCAAAAAATGCTCCAACGGCATTGCCAAAGTTAAAGGCAATCTGAATACAGCATCCTCCAAGCATTTCGCCACCTTTAGAATGTTGGATGATAAGTAATTGTTCTGGAGTACCCATTCCGAAAAGGCAGGCACAGCAAATGATCATCAGTATTATACTTACAATACCAAACTGCGAGAAATAGAAGATTCCTATTAATGCTACACCCGCAATTCCCTGAAGCACAGCTGCAACCATTCCAGGTTTTGTTTTATCAGAAAGCCATCCGCTAGACAGATTGCCCAATACCATTCCTGCTCCAGCTAGTACCATATATAAAGGTAGTAGCGATGCTGGTAGATGACCATATTCTACAAGGGTAGGCGATATATAACTATACCATGCTAAAATGCCTCCATTGCCAAACATGGTAGCTAGGATGATAAGCCAAGGGTCAAGATTCTTGAGGAATTTAAACTGGCCTTTAAACCCTGTGGTAGGCAGAGGCTCCATGTCGGGTATCCATTTAGAAGCCAGGAAAATACCGACAATTCCAAGTATTGAGATGATAGCAAAAGGCAGTCGCCAGGAAAGTTGCGAAGATAAAAAGGTAGAAACGGGTACTCCAAGCAAATTGGCAAAAGTCATGCCGGCACACATCAAAGCAACTGCACTAGTCTTATGCTTCTCGTCGGCCATTCTTGTGGCAATAATTGTACCAACTCCAAAGTATGCTCCATGTGGTAATCCGCTGATAAAACGAGCGGTAAGCAACCATGCAAAGTTCTGGGCAGTAACAGAAAGAACAGCTCCTGTAAGTATAATCGAAATCAAACCGACGACAATTTTCTTTGGGGCAAATTTGTAGAGACCTGTAAGAAACAGTGCACCAACACAAACACCAATAGCATAGACTGATATAATATGACCCGCCATTGGAATGGAAATAGACATATCATGCGATACGTCAGGTAGGATTCCTTCCATTGCAAATTCGGCCATGCCCAGCAAAAATGCACCCAGGGCAAGAGCAAATAATCCTTTTTTCATCTTTTTATCTTAAAACCAGGTTGCAAATTTAGGATAAATTTGCGAGATAATAGCAACTTTTGATGGAAATTGAGTATCTTTGCAAACGTAACACGTTCAAGAAGATAAATATGAAAGTTGTTGTGTCAGAAGAAATTGAATCTGTATGCCCTGGATTTGTGGGGGCATGTCTTGATGCAAAGGTAGAAAACAGTAATTTCAGCCAGACGCTTTGGGATGAGATTCATGCCTGGGGTGAGAAGTATAAATCGACACTTACCACCGAGAGCCTGAAAGATATGAGTGGTATTGCTGCCACTCGTAAGGTGTATCGTGCCTGTGGTAAGGATCCTTCGCGCTATCGTCCTGCTTCTGAGGCGCTTATCCGCCGAATGCTCCAAGGCAAGGAACTCTATCAGAGGGATACTTTGGTAGACCTTGTGAATTTGGCAAGTATCGTGTTTGGGTATAGTATCGGTGGCTTTGATGCAGATAAATTTGAAGGCGAAACGCTCACACTTGGTGTCGGCAAGGCAGGCGAACCTTATGAGGGTATCGGCCGAGGTATGATCAATATCGAGGGCCTTCCTGTTTATCGAGACTCTCGCGGTGGAGTGGGTACTCCAACCTCTGATAATGAGCGTACTAAGATGAGTATAGATACAACTCATCTTGTAGTGCTGATAAACGGTTACGATGGTAATGAAGAGAATGTAAGCAGAAATGCTGAGTATATACAGGAACTCCTGAAGAAATACTGCAATAGCGATGGAGGTTCCTATTTCATCTATAAGTAAAATGAAAGATATCAAGAAAATAGTCCTCACAGGTGGACCTTGTGCGGGAAAAACTACAGCGCTCGTGCGCATTATGGATCACTTTGCAGGTCTTGGCTATAAAGTATTTACCATTCCTGAGGTGCCTACCATGTTTACGCAATCGGGTATGAACTATCTTACTAAGAATAAAGATTTCTTTTACGAGGGCGAGAAGGCTACTTTGCAGACTCAGCTTGACCTGGAAGACAGATTCATGAAGATGGCTCAGACTATCCAAAGTCCAAGTGTAATCATTTGTGACCGTGGTACGATGGATATCTCGGCTTATATGGAGCCTGAAACCTGGGAGAAGATTACTGGCGCCTGCGATACCTCTACGGCTAAATTGCGTGCGCGCTATGATGCTGTGCTTCACCTAGTTTCAGCTGCTGATGGCGCAGAGAAGTATTATACTACTAGCAATAATGCTCAGCGTAATGAACCTGCTACAGACGAAGGCTTGGCTATCGCTCGAATGCTCGATAAGCGTGTGATGGAGGCTTGGAGTGGTCATCCACATCTTCGCGTTATCAACAATCATGAGAATTTTGACAACAAGCTTCATCGTGTAATCAAGGAGATTTCTAATGTACTTGGTCTTCCACAGCCAATCGAGGAAGAACGTAAATATATCGTGGAACTTACTGGTGAGGTAGAAAGTTGTATTTGTAGTGAAATTACACAGACTTATCTTGTAGCTGAACCTGGCGTTGAAGCTCGATTGAGAAAGCGCGCATGGAACGGCAGAAATGTATACGTGCTTACTACTAAGAAGCGTAATACTAATAATCAGCAGCTCGAGACTGAGCGACAGATCGATGTAACTGTTTATGAATCACTGCTTCAGCAAGCTGACCCATATCGTCAGACCATTCATAAACTGAGAAAGAGCTTTATCTGGAAAGGCCAGTATTTTGAGCTAGATTCATTCATAGATCCTGTATCAGACCTGGTAATCCTTGAAACAAAGGGAGTTGCTGAGAACGAGGAAATAAATTTCCCTCCATTCCTGAAGGTTAAACAGGACATTACTGGAAATCTGGAATATTACAATTACAATATTGCATTGAAGAAGTAATACCATACATTAGGGATATCATTAAAAAATATCGGCTAATGGGTAGCTATATGCAATGAATTTTGTAACTTTGCATCATAATTCGAATTATTTATGGAACAAAATCTTTTGATTTACAATACCCTTACTCGTACTAAGGAATTGTTTAAACCGCTGAATGCACCAAATGTTGGCATGTATGTATGCGGTCCTACAGTATATGGCGATGCCCATTTAGGACATGCCCGCCCAGCTATCACTTTCGATATCCTCTTCAGATATCTGAAGCATCTTGGCTATAAAGTAAGATACGTACGTAATATTACTGATGTCGGCCATCTGGAGCATGATGCTGACGAAGGTGATGACAAGATTGAGAAGAAGGCTCGTTTGGAGCAGCTTGAGCCAATGGAAATAGCTCAGTACTACACCAATCGCTATCATGATGCAATGAATGCACTTAATGTGCTTCCTCCATCTATCGAACCTCATGCTACAGGTCATATTATCGAGCAGGAGCAGCTTACTCAGCAGATTCTTGATAATGGATATGCATACATAAGCAATGGCTCTGTATACTTCGATATTGAGAAGTATAATAAGGATCATAAATATGGTATTCTCTCAGGCAGAAGTCTTGAGAATATCAAGGATGCTAGCCGCGATTTGAACGGTGTAGGTGAGAAGAAGAATCAGGCAGACTTTGCACTTTGGAAGAAGGCTACTCCTGAGCATATTATGCGTTGGCCAAGTCCTTGGAGTGAAGGCTATCCTGGCTGGCACTGTGAGTGTACAGCAATGGGACGTAAATACTTAGGCGGTCACTTTGATATTCATGGAGGAGGTATGGATTTGGTGTTCCCTCATCATGAATGCGAGATCGCTCAGGCAGTTGCAAGCCAGGGAGATCAGATGGTGACTTATTGGATGCATAATAATATGATTACCATCAACGGCCAGAAGATGGGTAAGAGTCTTGGTAACTTTATCACTCTCGACCAGTTCTTTACTGGCGATCATGAGAGTCTTGAACAGGCTTATACTCCAATGACTATTCGCTTCTTTATATTGAATGCTCACTATCGCGGCACAGTAGATTTCTCAAATGATGCTTTGAAGGCAGCTCAGAAGGGATATGAGAAGCTAATGAATGCAATTGAAGATCTGAACAGAGTTCAGGCAGAGAGCGCAAGCGATGATGCTACCAAGAAATTTGTTGCAGAGTTGCCACAACGCTGCTATGATGCTATGAATGATGATTTCCAGACTCCATTGGTAATTAGCTACTTGTTTGAGGCTTGTCATCTGATCAATACTTTGGTGGATCATAAGGCTAAGATTAGTGCAGAGGATCTGAAGAGTCTGACTGAAACTTTGAATCTCTTTGCTTTCGATCTTCTTGGTTTGAAGAACGAAAAAGGTGCTAACAATGATGCTCGCGAAGAGGCTTACGGCAAGGTTGTAGATATGGTACTTGAACTTCGTGCTAAGGCTAAAGCTGCTAAGGACTGGGCCACAAGCGATAAGATTCGCGACGAGCTTGCTGCTGATGGTTTTGAAGTAAAAGATACCAAGGATGGTGCTACCTGGAAACTGAATAAATAGAGCTATCTATATTGAAAATAGAAGTTCCTCCGCTTTTAAGTAACTTGAAACGTGAAAGTTAACTTAAAATGCGGAGGAACTTTTTTTTATATCATTGCAAAGATTAAATGCAATTATATATGTAATTATTTCTGCTTATATTTTATCTCCGTAACAAAGATCGCCAGCATCTCCGAAACCAGGTACAATATATTTATGCTCGTTCATTCCAGGATCGATAGCAGCACACCATACGGTTGTTTTTTCTTCAGGGAAAGTCTTCTTAATGTGGTCGATACCCTCAGGAGTGGCAATAACGCAAGCGATGTGAATACGCTTAGGAGTACCCTTGGTAAGGAATGCTTTGTAGCCTAGTTCCATGCTTCCGCCTGTGGCGAGCATTGGGTCTGCAATAATCAAAGTTTTTTCATCAATACTCGGAGTAGCGAGATATTCCACATGAACACCAACTTCATGGTGTGCTTCGTCTTTGTATTCGCGATAAGCGCTTACGAAAGCATTGCCAGCATGGTCGAATATGTTAAGAAATCCATTGTGGAATGGAAGTCCGGCACGGAAAATAGTAGCAAGTACGATTTTGTCGGTAGGTACATTTACCTGAGCAATGCCCAAAGGGGTTGCGATGTCTTTTTTCTCGTAGTTCAGCGTTTTGGAGATTTCAAAAGCCTCATATTCGCCAATTCTCATAATATTGTTTCGGAAAAGAAGGCGATTCTTCTGATACTCAGCATCTCTGATTTCAGCCATATACTGATTGATAATGCTGTTGGATTCGCTAAAATTGATAATTTCCATATTTTAATAATGTAATTCTATTATTTTGCTGCAAAAGTAACAAAAGAATTCTATTATTGCAAAGTCTGAATTGCAAATTCTTTCACTCCTTATTTATTTTAACTTCTTTAACCAAAAAAGATTTGGCTAAAAACATTATTTGGACATTCGTTTGTTGGTATTTCAACTCTTTTTTGTTATCTTTGTCCCCAGTTTATTTTGAGGTAAACTGAATTTATGAATTAATTCACAACTTAAATACATTTTATAACAATGGCAAGTTTTGACAAGAAAGTACTGGAACAGTACGGTATTACAGGAACAACAGAAGTTCTTCACAATCCTTCTTACGATGTTTTGTTCGAGGAGGAGACAAAAGCAGGTCTCGAAGGTTTCGAAAAGGGTCAGGT
>REGX01056848.1_pt1 | contig 15769 bp, 7 predicted proteins | sample 2276321 | NCBI WGS metagenome assembly REGX01 (sample SAMN08335021, study PRJNA423103) | bovine gut metagenome | biome: bovine gut metagenome; feature: rumen; material: feed digesta; isolation source: rumen digesta from from 15 high feed efficiency cows and 15 low feed... | host: Bos taurus ... | reverse complement strand
GGGATGACTCTATATCCCCAGGTTCGTCGGCTTCGCCTCCCACACGCTGGGGTTTCTTATATGCAGCCTTTACAAGGCTGTGATTACCTTTTCCCCTAAACTTTATATTGCCTTTCCTCAGCTTTATATTACCTTTCCTCAGCTTTATATTGCCTTTCCTCAGCTTTATATTACCTTTCTCCAGCTTATTTTGCCTTTTCCCCAGCTTTGGGGTATCCCTCTAGCATAAATCCTTGGATCTGTGCGACACCTTACAGGAGGCGAGTATAGAATGCTAAATTTAGGTTTTACTGAAAAAAACAGCCAGTTTACTGAATAGATTTCTTCTAATAGATAAGTTGCTGTAATTTTGCATCGGTTTCAAGACATATGATTTCTAAAATCTAGTGATACATATATTATAGGAATAGTTGATTTTATGATAAGTTAGAAGACGTAATAGTAGACCTGGTATTACGATTAATTAGGGTACAATAGTAATTAGGAAACGTTAAGCAATGTAGAAAAAAGTTCTAAAGTTCTATTAAGTTGAAAGTTAAGGAAAGTATCGAAAAATGTAATGCGATTGGAAGGAGGACTGAAGAAGTGATTTCTTCGGTCCTTTTTTTTATTAAAAAAATCTAGAAACGATAGATATTTATGCAAATTATCATTTCTTTTCGTAACTTTGCAGCTATGAAGAGATTTATTATATTTTGTTTTTTGCTGCTGGTCGTCGGTATGACCAATGCGCAGATGTTCGATCCTGTGAAGTTTTCTACTACGCTGAAGACGGATGGATCGGCAGAGGCGGAGATTGTTTTTACGGGAAGAATTGAGCACGGATGGCATGTATATTCCACCGATTTAGGCAATAGCGGTCCGACAACAGCTTCGTTTCATGTGAACAAGATTTCGGGTGCGGAACTCGTGGGCAAACTAAAGCCTGTGGGAAACGAACAGACAAAATATGACGACCTTTTCGGAATGACGGTACGCTATTTCGAGGGGACCGCAACCTTCGTTCAGAAGATTCGATTCACTCAACCGAAATATGCGATCGATGCCTATCTCGAATATGGTGCCTGCAATGAATCCAACTGTATGCCACCAACCGAAGTGGCTTTCAGGAAGGAAGGTGTTTCGCCAAAGGTAGCAGAATCGGCTGCTCCTAAGAAAGAATCGATTTCGGAAAAGGAAGAAGCTGCTGCCAATCCGATGATGAAATTCGCTGAAATCAACAAGGATTCGCTCGCAAAGGCGAAGGATGATTCCCTCGCAAAAGTAGATAGCATTGCAACCGCCTCGCTTACGGAAAACGAATTGTCGAAGCTCTGGCAGCCTGTAGTGAAGGAACTTCAGGCGATGGGCGGCAACAATGATATCGCCAACCATTCACTCTTCTACATCTTCCTGATGGGATTAGTAGGCGGTTTGCTGGCTTTGGTGATGCCTTGCATCTGGCCGATTATCCCAATGACAGTAAGCTTCTTCCTGAAGCGTGCGAAGGATGACAAGGCAAAAGGCATTCGCGATGCCGTTACCTATGGCGTTTCCATCGTGGTGATCTATCTCACCTTGGGCCTGCTGGTTACCGCCGTATTCGGACCTTCCACCCTCAACGCCCTCAGCACCAATGCGGTATTCAATGTCGTTCTCTTCTTGCTGCTGGTGGTGTTTGCCGTGAGCTTCTTCGGATGGTTTGAGATAAAATTGCCAGATAGTTGGGCAAACAAAGTAGATTCGAAAGCCACCCAGGCAACCGGTTTGATCTCCATCTTCCTGATGGCCTTCACCTTGGTATTGGTAAGTTTCTCATGTACCGCCCCAATCATCGGATTGCTGTTGGTGGAAACCGTAACCTCGGGCAACTGGATTGGTCCTGCTGTCGGCATGTTGGGCTTTGCCTTGGCACTCGCCATCCCATTCACCCTCTTTGCCCTCTTCCCAACCTTGATGAAGAAGTCGCCAAAGAGCGGTTCTTGGATGAATCAGATAAAAGTGGTATTGGGATTTTTTGAACTGGCCTTCTCGCTGAAGTTCCTCTCGGTTGCCGATCTCGCCTATGGCTGGCATCTGCTCGACCGCGAGACCTTCCTCTGCTTATGGATCGTAATCTTTGCCGGTCTGGGTGCATATCTCGTTGGCTGGCTGAAGTTCAGAAGTGATGAAATAGGAGGCGAGATGAACCGTCCGATGCCGGTTCCAGCCATACTGATGGGCCTTTGCTCTTTCGCCTTCGCCCTCTATATGGTGCCAGGCTTGTGGGGAGCCCCTTGCAAGGCCGTATCCGCTTTCGCACCACCCATCACTACACAGGATTTCAATCTCAACACCAAGACAGTAGAGGCAAAATATACGAATTACGAAGAGGGAATGGCAGCAGCCAAAGCCCAAGGCAAACCCGTATTGCTCGACTTCACCGGCTTTGGATGTGTGAACTGCCGTAAGATGGAGGCATCGGTATGGACCGACCCTCAGGTAGCCGATAAACTCGAGAAGGATTACATTCTTATCTCGCTCTATGTGGATGATAAAACCCCATTGGCAAAACCGATGGAAATAGAGGAGAATGGACAGAAGCGCACTCTCCGTACGATAGGCGACAAGTGGAGCTATCTGCAGAGTCATAAATTTGGTGCCAATGCCCAGCCATTCTATGTGGCTGTGGATGCCGATGGAAATCCACTCACTGGTTCCTTCAGTTATAAAGAAGATATCCCTGCCTATCTTGAATTCCTGAATTCGGGATTAAAATAAAAAAAATGTGGCTTGCCTTTACGCTTAAAGGCTTGCCACATTTCTATATTAAACTAATAATCTAAATACTTTGATTACATCACTACTTCCACCTGATGACTTCCCTCAAGGGCTGGAATGATGTTGCCCTCAATCTTCTTGCCATCTACAGCGATGCCCTTTACACCCTTGCTGCGACCCTCTGGGTTGCTGATGTGGATGTCGAACTCGCCATTGCGGAATTTTCTGTGAACGGTGTAGTCCTTTGCGGTTGATGGGAGACATGGGTCGATGAGCAATCCATCGAAATCAGGCTTGATACCCAAGATGAACTCACTCACGGTATACCACATCCAAGCGGCAGTACCTGTCAACCAAGAGTTCTTACCCTCGCCTGGCTTAAAGGCATCCTTACCGGCAACCATCTGACAGTTTACGTATGGCTCCACCTTGTGAAGTGTCTGATATTTCTCCTCTACGTAGCTAGGAAGAATCTTCTTGTAGTGATTCCAAGCATCCTCACCACGACCATCAACGGTCTCGCCAATGATCACCCAAGGGTTGTTGTGGCAGAAGATACCTGCATTCTCCTTATAACCTTCTGGATAAGAACTGATCTCACCATATTCCACATAGTAGTGTGAGAAAGCTGGATTGTTCAATACGATACCATGCTCGCACTCCATACGCTCCTTAACAGAGTCGAGTGCCTTGTCGCAAAGACCTTCCTCTTTTCCGATGCCGGCCATTGTACACCAGCCCTGAGACTCGATGAAAATCTTACCTTCCTCGTTCTCGTTACTACCAATCTTGTTGCCATAGTAATCGTAAGCGCGAAGGAACCATTCGCCATCCCAACCATGCTTCTTCACAGCCTCTTCCATCTTTGCAACCTCGTTGCTCATTCTCTCAGCCTCGCTCTCATTGTGGATGTGCTGGCAAAGTGCAACATAGTCTTTTGCGGTTACAACAAACAAACCGGCAATCATCAAAGACTCAGCCTTTGAACCCTTGCTGTTGTTCTCGGTTGTCTGGAAGCTCTCGTTAGGATCCCAACTGAAGCAGTTGAGGTTGAGACAGTCATTCCAGTCGGCACGACCGATGAGTGGCAATCCGTGAGGACCAAGGTTATTGACAACGTGGTTGAGCGAGATCTTGAGGTGCTCGAAGAGAGTAACCTCAGAACCAGGTTGATTATCGAATGGTACCATCTCGTCGAGAATAGAGTAGTCGCCAGTCTCCTTGATATAAGCTACAGTTCCGAAGATCAACCAGCATGGGTCGTCGTTGAAACCACCACCAATGTCGTTGTTTCCTCGCTTGCTCAATGGCTGATACTGATGATAGCAGCCACCATCAGGGAACTGAGTAGAAGCGATGTCGATGATGCGCTGACGGGCACGACTAGGAATCTGATGAACGAAACCAACCAAGTCCTGGTTGCTGTCGCGGAAGCCCATGCCACGGCCGATACCACTCTCGAAGAAGCTGGCAGAACGAGACATGTTGAAGGTAACCATACACTGATACTGGTTCCAGATGTTCACCATTCGGTCGAGCTTATCGTTGCCAGTATTTACAGTATAGATATTGAGCAGGTTGCTCCAATAGTTGTTGATTTCGGCAAAAGCCTTATCCACCTTTTCGGTAGTGTTGAAAGCCTCGATCATCGCATAGGCCTTGTCCTTGTTGATGACCATCTCCTTGCCATCGTGGTCGGAGAACTTACCTTCTGGAGTCTTCCACTTTTCCTCCTGCTTATTCTCAACATAACCGAGAAGGAAGATGAGATCCTTGCTCTCGCCTGGCTGGAGTTCAACCTCGATATAGTGAGAAGCGATAGGGCTCCATCCATGTGCCCAACTGTTGCGAGGCTTGCCCTCGGCTACAGCATCTGGCATTGATTTCTCGCTATAAAGACCCACGAAAGTCTCGCGGTCGGTATCATAGCCCTGGATAGGAGTATTTACGCTATAGAAAGCATAGTGATTACGACGCTCTCTGTACTCATTCTTCTGATAAATGACAGAACCCTCGATCTCCACCTGACCGGTAGAGAAGTTGCGCTGGAAGTTCTCGCCATCGGTAGCAGCATTCCAAAGACACCACTCCTCGAAAGAGAACACCTTCAACTTCTTGGTCTCATTGCCAAGATTCTTCAAGGTCATCTTCTGCACCTCGCCCCAAGTCTTCAGCGGAACGAAGAAGAGAACACTAGCCTCCACATCATTCTTGCGACCAGTTACACGAGTATAGCTCATACCATGACGGCACTCATAGAAATCGAGTGGAGTGCGGCAAGGTTTCCAGCCTGGGTTCCAGACCGTATCGCCATCCTTGATATAAAAGTATCGGCCATCGTTATCCATTGGTACATTGTTGTAACGATAGCGGGTGATGCGACGGAACTTAGCATCCATATAGAAGCTATAGCCGCCGGCAGTATTACTGATTAGAGAGAAGAAGTCTTCATTACCAAGATAGTTGATCCAAGGCCAAGGGGTCTTAGGGTCGGTGATTACATACTCACGATGCTCATCGTCGAAATGACCATACTTTTTTTCTGCCATATTGTTTAAAGTTAGTATTTTTAATTTTTTGTTTACTAATGCAAAGTTAATAAAATTATGAGTTAGTAATTATGATTTATAAATATATTTAGTATCTTTGCAAATATAGTATCTAACATTGCAAAAAAAGTATCAACGTCGACGATTATGAAAAAACATATAGCAATCATTTTTCTACTTTTCTGGGCTATTCCTTTTGCTTCGATGGCTGCAGATAATTATGAGAAATTGTGGAAAGAGGCATCGATGGCTTCTGGAAAAGATCTGCCGAAAACCGAAATCGCAGTGATGAAGAAGATCGTGACTCTGGCGGAAAGTCAGAAGAACTACGGTCAGCTGCTTGCGGCAGAAACTCGCACGATTTCATTATGGAATTCGATATCTCCCGATTCGCTTGCTCCTTACGTGAAACGGATGGAAAAAAGGGCAGAGGCAGCCGAAAAAAAGGATAAGGTGCTGGCTGCTGTTTACAATGCTGTATTGGGGAAATTCTATAGAGAATATCCGGAAATCGTAGAGGGTCCTGAAAAAATAAAAGGTAGTTTAGTTAAAACGGATTATTACTTTCGTAAGGCTTTGAAGAATCCAGAACTGCTGGCTCAACAGAAATGTATCAGCTATAAACCTTTGATCACTAACGGAATCGACAGCAAGATATTCAATAATGATTTGTTGTCGGTTATCTGTATGGAGGCAGGTAAATACAAACTGATGCATGATTATTATCTGAAGGCTGGTAATCGAAAGGCTGCCTGCATCTCGGTGGAAAAGATGCTCACATACAACTATCAAAAAATAGAATGGCAGAGTCGTGAAAACTATCAATCGAAATATCTCGCATCTCTGGATAGTTGCATTCAAGTGTATAAGGATCTTCCAGAGGCTGGTGAACTGGCTATTGCATATTTTGAGGAAATCAAGTATTTGAAGAATGTATCTTCAAAGAAAAAGATTGAGTATATTGATAATGCACTGAAAAAGTGGGGAACTTGGAAAAGAATAAATATCTTACGGAATGATCGTTTAGAGCTTACGCAGCCGGAATTTTCGCTGAGTCATCAAAAGGGAAATACTCCAATTCTTCCAAACCATCGCTTTGTGATATCGGTGGATGAAGTGCGGAATCTTCAATCGCTCACACTTAGCATTGCCCGATTGAAGGCGGATGCAACTACTGATTTGTCGATGGATGACAAGAAAAAATTGGCTGCAGTAAAAGCTTTGGCTTCAAAGACAGATGTTATTTCTCAAACTAAAAACTATGCTGGGATACCTGAATATGAAGAAATAAAAGATTCTTTTGTTTTTGAGGGCTTGAAAGCTGGTGTTTATCTGGTGAGTGTTTCTTCAAATAATAATGAGATAGGAGAAGACCATATTGTACTTTATGTTTCTGATTTGGCGATTATTTCAGAATCTCGTCCAAATTACAAAGCACGCATAGCTGTTGTTAGTGCTACCACAGGTCAGCCCTATAAGAATGCTCGTATTCATCTAAGTGGAACAGATGATTCAAGAGCTCCAAGTTTATATCCTAATTATTCAACAGATGAAAAAGGTGAGGTAATTGTTGATATATCCAATCGCTGTTGGATAAGGGCTTCGACGGAGGATGATAAATATATGCCGAAACAGGATTACTGGAGAAGTTATAGTTATATGGAATCAAAAGAAACTCGTTCAAGTGCACGGGTTTATACTGATCGCTCTATCTATCGCCCTGGTCAGAAAGTTCAGGTTGCAGTTGTTGCCTTTGAGACTATCAAGGAAATTGAAATGAGAGCTACTGCTAAGAGAAAAGTCAATCTGAAACTTTTGGGTAATCGCGGAAAAGTTGTCAGTGAAAAGGAATTGGAAACAGATGACTATGGCACTTGCTCAACAGAGTTTCAGTTGCCTTCTTCATTAGTAAGTGGTACATATTATATCCGACTTTCAAGTGGAGAACGGGCAATTTTTCGGGTGGAAGAATATAAGCGTCCTACCTTCGAGGTTTCTTTGCCTAAGATTGAACAGAAATATGCTATAGGTGATACGCTTATTGTAAAAGGTATTGCCAAAACTTATGCGGGGGTTCCTGTTCAGGGAGCCAAGGTTAGCTATAATGTAGTTCGCCGACCAAGTTTATGGTGGTGGAGATATAATGAGTCGGAAGTAGATATTCTTTCAGACAAAACTGAAGTTGGTGAGGATGGAACTTTCCTAGTGAAGGTACCTTTGACCGTTGACAATCTAAACGATACGCGTCCTAGATTCTATAATTTCTCAGTATCTTCAATAGTTACTGATTTGGCCGGAGAGAGCCATGAAGCATCGATAAATATCCCTCTTGGAACAAAAGCTACTGCTTTGAGTTGCGATCTGCCTTCTCAGGAGTTGAAAGATAGCTTAAAGACGATTACATTTAATTATCGAAATGCAGCAGGAGTGGATATTCCTGGCGAGGTATCTTATTCGGTAGATGGTGGCAATATCATTAAGGCTGAGGCTAATAGAAAGGTTGCTTTTGCACCTTTAGCAAGCGGAAAACATGAAATTGTGGCCATCTGTGGAACTGATACTTTGAAACAGAATTTTGTTCTTTTCTCAATGGATGACAAACAACCTGTGGAGGATACACACGATTGGTTCTATATTTCCGCAAATCAGTTTGAGAATTCGCAGAAGCCTGTTTATCTTCAAGTAGGTTCTTCGGATGAGAAGGTACATCTGTTTTATAATGTATATTCTGGGAATACTGTTATTGACCAGGGAACTTATGATTTAAACAATGAATTGGTTACTAGAAAGTTTACTTATAAGGAAGAATATGGTACAGGTCTTCGTGTAACTTTTTCTTGGATAAAGGAAGGAGTTCTATACCATCATTCAGAGTCTATTCTACAGCCTATTCCAGACAAAAAGTTAAAAATGGAATGGACTACATTCCGAGATCATCTCAATCCTGGACAAAAGGAAACTTGGAGCTTGAGAATAAAGAATTCCAAGAATCAGCCAGCAAAGGCTCAGCTGATGTCTGTATTGTATGATAAGAGTTTGGATCAAATAAATAAACATAAATGGAACTTTGAGTCATATATATATATCTATACACCAAGTGTTTTAACCAATGCTTTCTTATGTAATTCGTATTTGAATTTCAGCAGGAATTTAGAGCAGACATGGTTGAATACAGAAGTTCTTTCTTTTAGTGCTTTTGATAATCAATACTTTTATAATTCTAGAATTTTCTCCGTTTTAGGTGCACCTACAGTAAAGAGAAAGGCTAAGGTTGGAAGTACCTTGAGTGGGAGAGTTCCTGGAGTAGAGGTAATGGATGCTTCATCGATTAAAATTCGTGGTACAAGTAGTTCATTTTTAGCGGCTGCTCCTATGTATGCAGTGAAAGAAGCGAAGATTTCGGATGCTGCTTCCAATGAAGAGGTTGAAACTGAAAAAACTCCAGTAGTTCAGCTTCGCGAGAACTTGAACGAGACGGCTTTCTTCTATCCTAACATGGAGACGGATGCTAATGGTGATATCACTTTGAAGTTCACACTTCCAGAGAGTCTCACCACTTGGAAGTTCATGGGCTTTGCTCACGACAAGGAGATGAATTATGGTTTGCTCGAGGCTGAGGCTGTTGCCAGCAAGAAGGTGATGATTCAGCCAAACCTTCCACGATTCCTTCGTGAAGGCGATGAGGCGATGATTGCTTCCAAGGTTACCAATACTACGGATCAGGTGCAGAAGGGTGTTGCCAAGATTGAATTGCTTAATCCTGAAACCAATAAGGTTGTCTATACAAAGTCGCAGAAATATGAGCTTCAGCCTAATAGCACGCAATCGGTTTCCTTCCCTGTCTCTCAGAAGGAGGGTATCTATATTGTGAGAATCAGTGCTGTTGGCAAGGGGTATAGCGATGGTGAACAGCAGTATCTGGCTGTTCTCTCGAATAAGGAATTGATTATCAATACACTTCCTATCACGCTTCATCACAAGGGAGATACCGTGATCGATCTCTCTAGCTTGTATGGCAAGAAGCAGGCAATGACACCAGTAAAGGGTGGAATGGTTGGCTATTACTATTCATCTCCTTCATGGCTGATGATTCAGACTTTGCCATCTGTTAGCGATCCTTATGAGAAAGATGCTCTCAGTATGGCTACTGCTTATTATGCCAATACAATAGCAAAGGATATCCTCACTTCAAAGCCGGTTATCAAACAGGTAATCGAACAGTGGGAGAAAGAGAAAGACGGTAGCAGTCTGCAGTCGGCTCTCGAGAAGAATCAGGATTTGAAGACGCTAGTGCTCAATGAGACACCTTGGGTGATGGAGGCTGACCGCGAGACAAGTCAGAAGCATCAGCTCATCAACTATTTCGATGAGAACAAGGTCAATAATCGTCTGGAGACGCAATATAAGAATTTGAGCGGCCTTCAGAATGCGGATGGCTCTTTCTCCTGGTGGCCAGGAATGAAGGGCAGCATATTTATGACAACGGCGGTGGCTGAAATCCTTGTCCGCTTACAGGCTCTTTCGAATAGTAAAACATCGGGAAATCTAGTTGACAAGGCTTTCGGATTTATGCAGAAGAAAGTTCACGAGGAGATTACGTATATGCGAAAATATAAATACGATTATGTGAGCGAGGATGCGCTACATTATTTATATATACTCGCATTGGATGGTAGAAAATTGAATGTTCAAGGAGAAGCTGACCGACAGTATCTCTTGAGCAAGATCGATAAGTCGGGCCACAACTATACCATCCTTGGTAAGGCTCGCATTTCGATTATTCTGGCAAAGAATGGACGTATAAATACCGCCAAGGATTTCTTGCAGAGTGTCAACGAATACAGTGTTTATCGTGAGGATATCGGCCGCTATTACGATGCCAGAAAGGCTTACTATAGCTGGTGCGATTATAAGATACCAACTCAGGTGGCTGCTATCGAGGCATTTGCAGCTCTCGATGGAAAGGGAAATGCACAAACCATCGAAGAGATGCAGAGATGGCTGCTCGAAGCGAAACGCACCCAAAGCTGGAATACACCTTATAATACTGTAAATGCAGTTTCTGCCTTCTTTGTTGGAAATAAATTGGCAACCTCTTTGGTTGAAACTGCACCTGGTATAAAATTGGATGGCAAGAGCTATCAGCTGCCAAAAGCATCTGTGGGCATCGGCTACTTCAGAATGGATATCGAGGGCGCACCAAAGAAGATGACCATCAGCAAGCCAAACGAGGGTACTAGTTGGGGAGCTGTTAGCGCTAAGTTCCTTCAGGATGCTCAGGAGGTGGAGGCTGCTGCCAGTGGTATCAGCATCAAGCGCGAAGTGATTGGCAATGCTGCTGTGGGCAATAAGGTGAAAGTTCGCCTTACTATCATCAGCGACCGCGATTACGATTTCGTGCAGGTAGTGGATAAGCGTGCTGCTTGTCTCGAACCCGTTAATCAGACCAGTGGCTATAGGGGTGGATATTACGAGACACCTCGTGATAATAGCACAAATTATTACTTTGATAGCCTGCCTAAAGGCAAAAGAGTAATAGAAACAGAATACTATATCGATAGAATTGGCGTTTATAATAGTGGCACTTGCTCTGTACAGTGTGCTTACGCCCCTGAATTCTCAGGCCGCACATCGGGCAGCAAGGTAAATGTTGAACATTGAAAAAATATGAACTATGAATAGGAAACAGATTTTAATGTCATTGTTGATGGGGCTTCCTTTGGGAGCTTTTGCACAGAATCTAGTGGCAGAATCTGCTACAGTAGACTGTGGACAGGTACTTTTCAGAAGTCCTCTAACCGTCGAATATAAGTTAACAAACAAGGGTACCAAACCTGTTGTTATTGATGACATCCGCACAAATTGTGGTTGTACAGTAGTGAATTTCCCTCATCAGAATATCCAGCCAGGAACCTCGGTAAACATTCAGGCGGTATTCGATGCTAAGCAGTTGGGACATTTCGATAAGAAAATCGGCATATATGAACAGGGGGGCAAGGAACCATTGATGCTCTCACTCAATGGTATTGTAGTACAATTCATTACTGATTTCAAGGGAGAGTTCAAAGCATCAGTAGAGAACTTCCTGCTCGAAGATGGCGAAATCGAGTTTGATGATGTGAACAGAGGCGACCAGCCTGTACAGAAAATCTACATCAAGAACACTACCGATAGCGATGTAGAGCCTGTAGTGATGCATCTTCCTGCCTGGCTGAGTGCTAATGTGTCGCCTTCCATCCTTGGCCCTCATCGTATAGGTGAGATCTATTTCACATTGAATTCCAAGAAACTTCGTGACTTCGGATTGACTCAAACCACAGTTTACCTGGGCGATCATCCTGGAGATAGAGTGGGAGAGAACAAGGAAATCAATGTATCGGCTATTGTATTGCCTGATTTCGATAATCTCACCTCAAAGATGAAAGCTAATGCCCCTGTGGCAGAACTTTCTTCGAATACTCTCGACTTGGGTGAGTTTGGCGATAAGAAGAAACTGAAAGGCGAACTTGAAATCAAGAATACGGGTAAACGAGAACTCGAAATCCGCAATCTGCAGATGTTTACTAGTGGCTTGGAAATCTCGCTTAGTTCGATGAAAATTAAGCCTGGAGAGGTGGGTAAACTGAAAGTTACAGCTACTCCCGACTTGAAAAAGGTAAAGGGCCGCCCAAGAATTTTAATGATAACGAATGATCCAAAACATCCGAAGATCATTCTAAATATATTAGCGAAATAATCCAGTATGGTAATAGAAATAGACGATGGTAGTGGCTTCTGCTTTGGAGTGACTACGGCAATTAAAAAGGCTGAGGAGGAATTGGCCAAGGGTGAAACTTTGTATTGCCTTGGCGATATCGTGCATAATGGTATGGAGGTGGATCGCCTTTCGAAGAAAGGTCTCATCACCATCGACCATGAACAGATGAAGGAGTTGCACAATGTGAAGGTGTTGCTTCGCGCACATGGTGAGCCACCTGAGACCTATGAGGTGGCTCGAAAGAATGGTATCGAGATTATAGATGCCACCTGTCCGGTGGTTCTTCAGTTGCAGAAGCGCATCAAGCGCCAGTATGATTCTATTGAGTCGCCATTAAGCAGTTCTTCGCAGATTGTCATCTTTGGAAAAAATGGCCACGCAGAGGTGTTAGGACTAGTAGGGCAGACCCATAGTGAGGCAATTATTATCGAGAAATTCGAGGATGTAAAAAAACTCGATTTCGATAAGAATATCTACCTTTATAGTCAAACAACGAAGGGTCTAGATGAGTTTCATCGCATCATCGATTACATTCAAGAACACATCTCTCCAACTGCAACTTTCAAGAGTTTCGACACCATTTGCCGACAGGTCGCCAACCGTATGCCGAACATCGCGAGTTTTGCAACAAAACATGATCTTATCCTCTTTGTTGCGGGTAAAAAGAGCAGTAACGGCAAGGTGCTTTTCAAGGAATGTCACAGCGTGAATCCAAACAGTTTTCAGATAGAAAAGGCTGATGAGATAGACTTGAAATGGCTGGAAGGTGTAGAGACAATTGGCATCTGTGGAGCCACAAGTACGCCAAAATGGTTAATGGAAGAGTGTCGTGATTACATAATTAGACAAATTAACTGAATAATCCGACCGTTTGGCTGAAAAAAATTTGGAAGTAAAAAAATAATTCTTTATCTTTGTACCCGAAAAGTTGATGCTGAAGACTTTTTAAAATAAATAAGATTAAGTTTTTGTTTATGTTAATTATATAGTTCTTGGGCAGAAGCTTTTGGTAAGGAGATTAAGGATAGAGAAATAGATTATAAATTTTGAGTTAATTACTGTTTTTTGAAGAGATGCCCGTTGTGAAACGTGTATCTCTTTTTTTGTTTTCCATTATAGTTATTATTCTTTGTTGATTACTTCTCGCTATTGCTTTCAGCAATGCCGTATATACAGGCGATTCTGCTATATTGAACAATGTGAAACGGCCGTTTCACATAATATGAAACGATCGTTTGACATAATGTGAAACGATCGTTTGACATAACATGAAACGGTCGTTTCACATTATATAAGCAAGTATAATTGTGGATAAAACAAGGCAATAATCAACATTTAATCCATTCATTTTACCGCAATCTCACTGCTATAATAGTGCGATATATTGTAGGTAGAAAAGGGATAAACTCTAATATTGTTGGGATGAAATGTGAAAAATGTATAGTCTGCAATATGAAATTATGAATTACTGACTAAGGAATGTAAAAAACTATAAGAAAGTTTTTGGTTTTCATTAAATGTCATTTTAAATGAAGTAATTTGGCTATCTTTGCACTATAAACATAAACAAATGAAACGATACGCTTATTTCCTAATTCTTCTGTTAGCCCTTACTGGGTGTGAGGCTTTCGACATCCATCCTTATGATGTGGATGTAAAAGGACCAACGGGCATTAACCATAGCAACATCCAGCTTATCCAGCAGAATCTTCTAGAGAAAGATACCTTTCGCTTTGCTTGTATCAGCGATACGCATCAATGGTATTCCGATACACAGGATGCTGTGGCCGACATCAACCGTAGAGCAGATAAAATAGACTTTGTGATTCATGGGGGAGATCTTACGGATACAGGTACCATTAAGGAATTTGAATGGTGCGACAAGGTACTTAGCGCACTAAAGGTGCCTTATGCAGCAATGCTGGGCAATCACGATTATCTAGGTACAGGTGAAGAGTATTTCGCAAAAAAATATGGGGAGCATAATTTCAGTATGATAGCAGCAGGAGTGAAACTGGTTTTTCTTGATACCAATGCGACAGAATATGATTATGTGGCAGCTGTTCCTGATTTAAACTACATTCGACAGCAGTCGATAGAGGATTCTACTAAATTCGACCGCACGATAGTGCTGATGCATGCACGTCCGTATAGCGATCAGTTCAATAATAATATCGCCGAACCATTCGAGTATTATCTTCTCAACTTCCTTAAGCCGATGTTCTGTATTAATGGGCATGACCATTCACTGCGAATCGACAATCTCTTTAACGACGGATTGCTTTATTTCGGACTTCCAAGTACAAGCGGTCGCCAGTATATGATATTCACCATCACTCCTAATGGCTATAATTATGAAATTGTTAATTTTTAATATATTGTTATTGTTGGCTCCTATTGCTCTTCAGGCTCAGAATCGTCATCGGGAGGTACTTCAGTTGATAAGGGATTCGTTGGATAGAGACACAAGCCTTACTTCTTACGACCGAAAAGTTTTGAAGCGCTATTTCAGATGGTCGCGTTTAATCCCATCGCAGACAATTCTGCAGAATGCAGGAAACATGGGCGTTGTTTCCATGGGTATCGGATGGGATTATGGAAAGCGCGAGCAATGGGAAACACATCTTCTCTTTGGCTTGATTCCAAAGCATGATTCCAGGAATGCCAAACTCACTATGACGATAAAAGAAACCTATCGGCCTTGGCAAATAAGTCTGGGAAAGGATTTCTATTTCGATCCCTTGACGTGTGGCCTCTATCTCAATACAGCTTTTGATGATGAATTCTGGAGTCGTCAGCCCGATCGTTATCCAAAAAGCTATTACGATTTCCTCTCCACCAAAGTTCGAATTAATATCTTCTTAGGTCAGCAGATAGACTGGAAAATTCCATATTATAAACGAAAAAGTCGCAAGAGCGTTACCCTTTTCTATGAGGTAAGCACCTGCGACCTGTATCTTCGTTCTATGATAACCGAGAAATATGTGAAACTCACTGACATCCTCGGCTTATCAATAGGAGCTAAAGTAAAACTCTTTTAGCCTTCAACGCTCATCGTAACCTTTTCCATCAGCCACTTGTTCTGTTCTTCGATCGTCATGTGGCTGTTGTCGAGTTCGAGCGCATCCTCAGCTTTCTTCAGAGGACTCACCTCACGATGGGTGTCGATATAGTCGCGCTCCTCAACATTCTTCAGGATGTCCTGGAAATCTGCAGGCATACCCTTCGCCTTCAATTCGTCGAAACGGCGCTGAGCACGCACCTCAGCACTGGCTGTTACAAAGATCTTGAGTTCGGCATTTGGAAAAACAGTAGTGCCGATGTCACGGCCATCCATCACGATGCCCTTAGCCTCACCCATCTTCTGCTGCTGAGCAACGAGGGCCTCTCTCACAAAAGGAATAGCAGCAATCGGACTCACATGACTGCTCACCTCAAGTGAGCGGATTTCCTTTTCCACCAACTCATCGTTGAGATAAGTGTCAGGACGACCTGCCTCCTGATTGAACTTGAAAGAGATATGAATATTTGGCATCTCCTTCTCAAGTTCCTCCACCTTTACACTACCATCTTCGTTGAGCAGGTTGTGACGCATAGCGAAGAGGGTCACTGAACGATACATAGCGCCAGTGTCCACGTAAATGTAACCGATCTTTTTAGCAAGATCCTTGGCCATCGTACTTTTTCCGCACGATGAAAAGCCATCAATAGCTATTGTAATCTT
>REGX01443590.1_pt1 | contig 15819 bp, 13 predicted proteins | sample 2276321 | NCBI WGS metagenome assembly REGX01 (sample SAMN08335021, study PRJNA423103) | bovine gut metagenome | biome: bovine gut metagenome; feature: rumen; material: feed digesta; isolation source: rumen digesta from from 15 high feed efficiency cows and 15 low feed... | host: Bos taurus ... | reverse complement strand
TCCGTAGCGTGACGCGATGAGAGTCTTATGTTAAATATTTAATGTTTTAATTACCGAAGTATTGTGAATCTATGAATAAGAAGAAATTAATTAGACTTACTACTGCTGATATTTCGCTGAATTTTCTTTTGAAAGGACAGCTGGAGTATCTGAATCAATACTTTGAGGTGGTAGGTGTGGCTAAAGATACTGGCGTTTTACAGAATGTAGCTGAACGTGAAGGAATAAGGGTGATAGATGCTCCTATGGAAAGGGAAATTTCATTAGGAAAGGATATCAAGGCTCTTTTTTTCTTATATAAACTATTTAAAAAGGAAAAGCCATGGTGTGTGCATGCCAATACACCAAAAGGCTCTTTATTGGCTATGATGGCTGCTAAACTTGCTGGGGTTCCATCCCGTATTTATACGGTCACTGGTTTGAGGTATCAGGGTGCTCATGGTAAGTTGAGACTGATATTAAAGACTATGGAGCGTATTACCTGCTGGTGTGCTAATCAGGTAGTGCCTGAAGGTCAGGGAGTATTGCATGCATTGCATAGAGATAGAATTACCAGTAAACCATTAAGTGTGATATGGAATGGTAATATCAATGGTATAGATACTTCTTTTTTCTCAAGAGATGAATTAGATGCAGATGTAAACTATCGCGGCAGACTGGGGTATGAGAAGGACGATTTCGTATTTGTATTTGTTGGTAGAATCGTAAAGGATAAGGGCATGGATGAACTGGCCAGGTGTATGAAGCGCCTGGAGATGGAGTCTATGGCTAATTCTCTGAAACCTAAGTTGCTTGTAGTGGGTACTTTCGAAGATGGTGACCCAGTAAGTGCTGAGGCTAAACGTTATTTTGAGACATCGCAGAATGTAAAGATGGTGGGGTGGCAGACGGATGTAAGGCCATTCCTGGCTGCTGCAAATGCGATGGTGTTTCCTTCGTATCGTGAAGGTTTTCCAAATACTCCAATGCAGGCTGGGGCTTTCAATCTTCCATGTCTGGTTACTAATATTAATGGGTGTAATGAGATTATCAAGGATGGTCTAAATGGTAAAATCATTGCTGCTCCTCTGGATGATCGAGGAAATCATGTGAATGATATTACTGATGCTCTGTATGCTACCATGAAATGGTTTGTTGAGCATCCTGCTGAGGCTATCAGAATGGGAAAGAATGCACGACAAATGATTTGTGAACGATATGAGCAGAAGGATGTATGGAAGGCTCTTTTGAATATATATAAATAAATGAAAATATGAATAATAATATATTGATAACATCTGCTGGTCAGCGTGTTACTTTGGTGGAAATCTTTCAGAAAACTGCCAAAGAACTGGGGCTTGACAGTAAGGTGTATACTACTGATATGAATCCAAGACTGGCTCCTGCTGGATATATATCAGACCATTGTTTTGAAATATGCAGATGTACAGATCCGGCATATATAGATGCTCTGATAAATCTATGTAAGGATAATCAGATTTCTATCATAGTTCCAACGATTGATACAGAATTGCTGATATTGGCTGGTAATAAGCAGAGATTTGAAGATGAAGGGATTCATGTGATGGTGTCAGATGAGAAATTTATCTCTATCTGTCGTGATAAGCGTAAGACTGCTGAACTGATGGAACAACTGAAGATTGCTGTTCCTACTCCAGTAGATAAGTACCATCCTGTATTCCCATTGTTTGCTAAACCATACGATGGTTCCTTGAGCACTAATATCCATTTTATCAAGAATCAGGAGGAACTTACAGAGGAAATACTGAATGATCCGAAATTGATCTTTATGGAATATATCGATAGGGAAGAATTCAAGGAGTTTACTGTTGATATGTTTTATGGTAAAGACCATCGTGTGAAAGGTATCGTTCCAAGAGAAAGAATCAAGATACGTGCTGGTGAAATCAATAAGGGTATTACTCGCAAAAATGATATTGTTGATTATCTTAAGGAGAGAATGGATGTGTTGCCTGGAGTAATAGGTACAATCTGTATTCAACTTTTCTACAGGGAAAGTGATCATAAGATATATGGTATCGAGATTAACCCTCGTTTTGGCGGTGGATATCCTTTAAGTTATTATGCCAAGGCCAATTACGCGGAATATATTCTTAAGGAATATCTGCTGAATCAGACGGTTGAATATTCTGATAACTGGATAGACAAGACCTTGATGCTAAGATACGATAAGGATGTAATCGTATATGAAAAGTAAGGTAGTAGTATTCGACCTGGACGATACGCTTTATCAGGAAATAGACTATCTGAAATCAGCTTATAGGTATATTGCTGATAAGATAGGATTTGCTGAGGCTTATGATGATATGCTGAAGTGGTATTATCATGGTGAAAATGCCTTTGAGAATGTCATAGCTAAATATCATGTGGATACTTATGATATTAAGCAATTGCTAGATTTCTATCGTTTCCATATTCCTGATATCAGCTTGAAACCTGAAGTATTATGTGTATTGGATACGCTGAAAGATAAAGTGGAATTCGGTATTATTACTGATGGAAGGGCGATAACACAATGGAATAAAATCAAGGCTTTAAAACTTGAATGCTATATTCCAAAAGATCATGTGCTAATATCTGAAGAGGTTGGATATTCTAAGCCTGATGAGAGATTATACGCTTATTTTGAAGATAAATATCCTGGCAAGGAATATTTCTATATAGGTGATAATCCTACAAAGGATTTTGTAACTCCAAACCGTAGGGGATGGACTTCTGTATGCTTGCTCAATAGTGGGGAGAATATTCATGCTCAGGATTTTGAGGCTGTAGGAGAGGAATATCGTCCAAATATTAAATTGTCAAATTTTGAATCCATTTTAAACTATGTATAAGCATTTCATTAAACGTTTGATAGATATTATCGTATCGTTGTTGGCTTTGATATGCTTATCACCACTGCTCATCGTAGTGACGGTATGGTTGCATTTTGCCAATAAAGGGGCAGGAGCCTTCTTCCTTCAAGACCGTCCAGGTTTGCATGGTAAGATTTTCAAAGTAATCAAGTATAAGACAATGACTGATGAGAGGGATGCTGATGGTAATCTGCTTCCTGATGAAGATAGACTGACTAAAGTGGGTAGCTTTGTGCGGTCTACTTCAATTGATGAACTTCTTCAGTTTATTAATGTATTAAAAGGCGATATGTCGCTTATCGGTCCTCGTCCGCTATTGGTACAATATTTGCCTCTATATTCTCCTGAACAGGCTAGAAGGCACGATGTACGCCCTGGTATTACGGGATGGGCACAGGCTCATGGTCGAAATGCTATCAGTTGGAAACAAAAGTTTGAGTATGACGTTTGGTATGTCGATCATATCTCTTTTATAATTGATTGTAAAGTCATCTGGCTTACGATTAAGGCAGTATTGGTACGAGAGGGAATTAGCCATGAAGGCTCTGCTACGATGGAAGCCTTTAATGGTAATAATTAAATTACTCTTTTTACTTTCAGTTTGATACATTTTTACTACCTTTGCATTGAAAAAGCATTAACATATACGGTATGGATGGAATAAAGCTTTCGGTCATTGTGCCGATGTATAATTCAGACGCATGGATAAAACGATGTCTATCATCTATTTTTCAGCAAGGACTTAATGATGATGAATTCGAAGTAATTGTTGTCGATGATGGCTCGCATGATGGTTCGGTATCTGTAGTCAAGTCGCTTCAGCAGGCTTATCCTAATCTTATTCTCCTTCGTCAAGAGCATGAAGGACAGGGTAAGGCTCGTAATCATGCGCTTTATGAGGCTCGTGGTGAGTGGGTTGTCTTTGTTGATTCGGATGATACGCTTGTTACCATGGGACTGAAATTTGCCTTGGCTCCTCATTTTGATGATTCTTGCGATATTATCGGTTTCAGATATGTGATTGAAGGCGAAACAGAACCTGTTATCTCTGTTGGGGTAGGATTCAAGGGCTTTGCTCATGACTATGTGCGTGAGAATGGATTGCCTAAGCATTGTTGGAATTTTGCTTACCGTCTTGATTTCCTGGCCAAAAATAAGATGAGATTCCATCATCTCATGGTAGGAGAGGATAGCGTTTTTACAGCTCAGTGCCTATTGATGAATCCTCAGATGATAACCCTGAACGCTTGTCTGTATCGTTATAATGTCAAGAATCCAGACCGTGTAACTACTAAGAGTGATTATGACCATGCTTATCGCTGTGCAATGGATACAGTGAGATGTGTGAATGATCTCTTTGATTTGGTAGAGAAGTATTCGGTAGAGTATAATTCGGAACTTTATAATCAATGTATAGATTCCATCAACCATCATAAGGAGTATATGGTGGATAGATTTCTGGCTGCTGATGTTTCTAAAGAACAGCATGATCATGTTTGGCATGTTTGTGAGGGAACTGGATTCTATCCGATCTATTCCTGGTCGGCCAGTGAAGTTGTCAATGTGAAAGTGAAGCGCGATAACAAGATTATTAAGAACTATTGGGCTTATCGCATATATCGATTTTTAAGAAAATACTAAATATTACATAAGGATATTAGCTATATGTTTAAACCAGAAAAAAAGATTTTGTTGTGTCTTGCCCATATGTCGGGCAATGAAATGAAATATATCCAGGATGCATTTGACTCCAACTGGGTGGTGCCTCTTGGACCTAATGTGAATGGATTTGAGGAAGACTTGAAGAATTATGCTGATCCTGAAAAGGAGGTGGTTGCTTTGTCGGCTGGTACTGCTGCAGTGCATCTCGCTTTGATAGGATGTGGCGTTCAGACTGGTGATGAGGTTATCTGCCAGTCGTTTACATTCTGTGCTTCTTCTCATCCTGTTACTTATCTGGGTGCTACTCCTGTATTTGTAGACTCAGAGGAGGATACCTGGAATATGGATCCTCAGCTTCTGGAAGAGGCTATCAATGATAGAATTGCCAAAACCGGCAAGAAACCAAAGGCTATTGTAGTGGTATATCTTTATGGTATGCCTGCCAAGATAGATGAAATCAAAGCTGTTGCAGATAAATATGAGATTCCTTTGATTGAAGATGCTGCCGAAGGACTAGGCTCTCGCTATAAAGGCAAGGTTTGTGGTACAATCGGTAAATTTGGTGTGCTCAGTTTCAATGGAAACAAGATGATTACTACTTCGGGTGGTGGTGCTTTGGTATGCTCGGATAAGGAAACTCGCGATAATATTATGTTTTATGCTACTCAGGCTCGCGAGGGCTATCCTTATTATCAGCATGAGAAGATTGGATATAATTATCGTATGAGTAATATCTGTGCGGGTATCGGCCGTGGACAGATGACCGTACTAGATGAACATATCCGTCATCATCAGCATATCGCTGAACTATATAAGCAGGCTTTTGATGGAAGCAAAGGTATTAAGTTTCATGCTCAGCCTGTGGATGGTTTTGATTCAAACTATTGGTTGAATACGATTACCATAGATCCTTCTCTCCATATTAAGGGCGAAGATAGTGCTTATAAGTCTACTGTAAAGGGCGCCGTTGGTGGCGCTGCTGGAGTTATCCACTATGTAGACAATGCGCATACGGATTGTGAGCCAAATAATAATGTCGAGGCTCTGCGCGTATATCTTGATGAGCGAATGATAGAGAGCCGACCTTTGTGGAAACCAATGCATAAGCAGCCTTGCTATAAGGATTGTCCTTCATATACAAATGGTGTAAGTGAAGGCCTCTTTAAGGTAGGACTTTGTCTGCCTTCAGGTCCATTGGTAACAGATGAGGAAGTGGCTTATATCATAGAAACTATATTCAGCGCGATAGAATAGTACGACACTAAAAACTCAAAATGATAAAATTAATTAAGAAACTAACTAACTGGTATTTCACAAAGCAGTCATTGCCATACTGGGCGATATTCTTGATGGACTGCCTTATCTGCTATTTGTCGGGAATCTTTGTGTTCTGGCTTTATTACCATGGAGCTGTAACCTTAGGAAATATCCTATTGCTTTCTAAGACGATATTGATGTATATGTGCTTCAATATCATTGGATTCCGATTATTCCACACTTATAGTGGTATCATTCGCTATTCATCCTTTGTCGATCTAAAGCGCGTGGCTTATGCGATGACTCTGAGTTTGGCTATAGCTGAAGTGATGCATTATATCGTATATGGATGGAATCTGGAATTTATCCGTCTTGAGGGGCGTCAAGTTGCTGCAATGTATGTGGTCGCAACACTTGTTATGTGGGCTGCTCGTGTATTTATCAAGTCAATCTATGACACTGCATTCTCTAATGATGGTGCTGCAAAGGCAATGATTTATGGTGTACGTGACGGTGGTGTTGCTCTGGCAAAGAATATTAGAAATGAGAAGCCTTCGCGCTATTTGCTGAAAGGCTTTATCACTCATGATTCTAGTTTGAAGGCTCGTATGCTGATGGGTGAGAAGGTATATCAAGCTGATGATACTTTACCTGAAATACTGAAGGATTTGGGTATTTCTACATTGCTAGTATCTCCTATGCAGAATGAGCGATTCCGTAAGGATACTTATCTGCAGGACATGCTGATCAATGCTGGTATTACTATCTATATGGCTACTGGTGGTGCCAAATGGACCCCTGATGATAAGAATGCGGTAGAGCAACTGAAGGAGGTTGCCATTGAGGATTTGCTGCCCCGTGACGAGATACAGGTGGATATGGAGAGCGTAGGCAATATGCTTAACGGTCATCGTATCCTGATTACTGGTTCTGCTGGTAGTATCGGTAGTGAGATGGTAAGACAGATTTGTGTATATCAGCCAAGTGAGTTGATGCTTATCGATCAGGCTGAAACTCCTATGCATGACATCCGATTGATGATGGCTCATCAGTATAGCAAGATACCTGCCCATACAGTCGTAACTTCTATCACTAATCAGAAGTCAATGGAGAAGATATTCAGCGAGTTTAAGCCTGAGTATGTATTCCATGCTGCTGCATACAAGCATGTACCTATGATGGAGGATAATCCATACGAGGCTGTTCACAATAATATTAATGGTACTAAGATTATTGCAGACTTAAGTGTAAAGTATGGAGTCAAGAAGTTTGTGATGATTTCTACAGATAAGGCTGTTAATCCAACTAATGTGATGGGATGTTCTAAGCGTATCTGTGAAATCTACTGCCAGAGTCTGAATGCATCAAGCTTGAATCAGAGCGAAGATGGAAAGATAATTACTGAATTCGTAACTACTCGCTTCGGAAATGTATTAGGAAGTAATGGCTCGGTAATTCCTTTGTTCAAGCGTCAGATTCAATCAGGTGGTCCTGTAACTGTTACAGATCCAAATATCATTCGCTTCTTTATGCTGATACCTGAGGCATGTAAACTTGTACTTGAGGCTGGAACAAAGGGAAGGGGAGGACAGATCTTCGTATTTGATATGGGTAATCCTGTCAAGATTGCAGATTTGGCTCGTCGTATGATTCAACTATCTGGTGCCAAGAATGTGGAGATTGCTTATACTGGTCTTCGTGCAGGCGAGAAATTGTATGAGGAAGTATTAAGTAATGATGAGAATACTTTGCCTTCATTTAATAAGAAGATTCGCATTGCTAAGGTTCGTGAATACGATTATAATGATGTAAATCGCGATATTGAGAATCTATGTGAGATTTCTCGAGATTTTGATGCGATGGCAACTGTAGGAAAGATGAAGGAAATAGTTCCCGAATATAAATCGAACAATTCCATATACGAAAAACTAGACAAATAAAATTAGAACTTCTGATAATAAAAAAGGCTTGCAATCATTTGCAAGCCTTTTTTTATTTCATTCGTCCTGACAGCGCCAACCATATCCTTCTCGGTATATCCTTAAAGAGAATTGATCTGGCCTCTGTCGGACATAATTGATAGAATTGTATATAGTGCTGAGTCTTCATAAAAAAAGTCTCTGCAAAATAACTTATTCCACTTCTTACCTGATTTTTTCTGCCATACTTACCAAAGTTTCCCCTTTTGAATACGATATCAAGTATGGTGGAGTTATATTTTCTGTCTTTATCGGATATTGGTACGGGAAGAATATTATTATCTACTTGAAGATGGTCTACGCATATCGCCTCGAAAGCTCTGAAACCATTTTCAAAGTCCATAGCCTTTAGCCACTTTTTTACCTCATTTGGGTCGGCTAATTGTGATTTGATCAAGACTGCTATATCACATATTTGTCGTAAACCAATACCAATTTCAATGAAATGATGGAAAGCATGCAGAAATGTATATATCAGTTCTTCTGCCGGACTTAGAATCGGAATCTTTACACCTTCTATTTCGCGATAACATTCCTTGCTAGTAGCAATCATAGTATTAAAAGCCTTCTGAACTTTGGAAGATCCAAATTTTAATAGGAGAAAATGCATTTCGAACTCTACATTATTATGTTCAAAAGCAATGTGCTGTTCAACATCATCGTCATCTTCCTCTGTTTGAAATTCTATCTTCCACTCGTTTACCAGTAAATCCTTGGCTTTCTCGAAATTCTCACCATCTAAGTAAAAATCAATATCTCCAGCAATTCTTATCTCAGGTTCCGGATATAGTTCACCTACAGTTGCTCCTTTTACTACAATAAATTTAATATTGTGCTTTTGGAACAGAAGGGTAAGGACTTTTAATTCCTCTTTGACTATGGTATTTTGCTCTTTAATTTTTTCTAATGTAGAGAAGGTTTCTGCCGCATCATATTTGTTGAGTATCACTCCGTTTTTTTTATCCATGAATACAGAAAGAAGCAAACCATTTACTGTTTGCTTCTCTGCTGAGTCAACGATGATGCGAAACATCTCTGACGGTACTGCTGTACCATGCAGCTTCTTTTTGGTGAGAGCTGCCCTCATAATCATAAGTAGAAAATCGTCTTGTGTCATCTCTACTTAATGATTTATCTCATTCTCCATTTCAATTGATACCATTGGCGCCATAGCCAATGGGTAAGGCGGAATATAGGCTCTGATAATTCTTCTGATGGATAATCAAACATGAAGCCTGCATTACGCTTTAGCTTCCATATCTGAACGGCCATATTTCCTTCTTCTCCATCTGATTCTGGCTTAGAAGTATCACTTTTTCCGAAGTTTCCTCCTCGTTCGATTTCGGATAATAAATGTCGGCCACGTTCTTCATCAGGTTTGGTGAAGAAATATCTCTCCTCAAGTCCAAGTACTTCCTTTTCAATCCAGGTTACTGCCTGAGCTAGCTTCAGTAGTCTCATTTCTTTCAGAAGTTTCTCAATTTCGGCATGTTTCTCTGTAGGTAGTGCACGGAGTACATAGAAATAATCTATAAATTGACGAAGACCAATGCCTTCAATCAACAAATGGACATTGATATGGGTAAGTTGATATATTGCATTAAACTCAGGGGTAGGGCAGCATATCTTTCCTGCATCGTCAGGCATATTGTGCCAATTGGCAAACTGCTCTTCCTCGTGTTTCTTGTAGAATGCCTTTAATTTCCTATTGCTGAAATAGTTCTCCAGGTACATTGGGTAGAAGTGCACCTCGACAGATACCTTTTTCTTCTCCCATACTGGGAATTCAATATGCTGACATTTAAATTTGGCTTTCGGGAAGAGATATCTTACATAGCAGAAAGTAATCCATCTGTCACTTTTGCCTTTCATCTTGTCTCTGAGTTCCTGACGAGGTCTTACCCATATATCTATATCTCCGCAAGATCTTTCATAAATATCTGGATAGAGTAGAGTATTACCTTGTCCTTTGAGAATGCATGCATCAAAGCCCTCATGATCGAAATTAGAGATACATTTTGCTGAGTATTTGTCCATCAGCATATTTCTTTCCTTTATCTTGTGAGCCCTTCCAGCCCAATCCATAACATCAGTACGCTTTACTGCGTTTAGTTCGTTAAGACCATTATCCTGAGCACGTTCGATGCCTCTCCAGATTACACCTACAATCGAATGTTTTCTTGCCCATTGGAGTAAATCCTGCCAGTCGATAGCTCTGGCACTATCTGGGATAGGCTTTTCGTCATGAAGACTATATTTAAGTATTTCATAGAATGCACGGTCAATATGTTCCTTGCGTCTTTTCTGGAAGATAAATGGATAATTGGTTTTTCGTTTGAGAATGGATAAAAGATTGAACTGTGGTACCTTTCTTGCCATCTTCAGCAACTTTGTACGAACAGGAGGAAGACCATTTTCTCGAAGGACTTCAATGTCTTCATTCCATACCGACATAAATCCTCGAGTATCGGTAGAAAGACCACCCATACGCATTCTTACGATGTATTGGTTGAGGTAGGCAACCTTCAGACCTCTCTTATAAAGATATCTGATCAGCAAATCTGTGTCTGCTGCAATCTTGTATTTTTCGTTATACAAGCCGCCACTCATCATAGCATCCTTCTTGATATAGCAAGTTGGGTGCAGAGGCAGCCATCCATTCTTTACTTTGTTTTTTGAGTAACTACCGCTAATCCAATTTCTAATAATGTTATCAGTATCGGTGTAGTCTACATAGAGACCATTTCCGTAGACCATATCAGCTTCCGTTTCTTTGAAAGTCTTGACAATGGCAGATATTGTATGCTCATCATATAAGAAGTCATCTGAATGAACGAGACCGATAACATCTCCTGTCGCCATTCTGATGCCCTTATTGATAGCCTCGTACATACCGTGGTCAGGTTCTGAAATAAACTTGAAATCAGAGTTTGAATTCTTTGCTTTCCAAGTATCGAATTTTTCTTTCAGGTAATTGACTTTGCTTACAGTACCATCTGTTGATGCTCCATCAATGATGATATATTCGATATTGTCATAATCCTGATTTAGTATGCTTTCAATGGCGTCGCTAATAGTTTTAGCGCGATTGTAGCAACATGTTATAATTGAAACTTTCACTTTTGGGTTAAAGTTATTATATGCTTGTTTTTTAATTGTCTGCAAAGTTAGTAAAAATTATCAAGAAAACAAAAAAAACAATAGATTGTTCTTATTGCTTGAGTATTTTTGAATACAGATTCTTCATTTGTGTGGCTACTATTGAAGATGAGTATTTTGCTTCAACTAGTTTTCTTCCGTTTCTGCCCATAGTTTCAAGCTCTTCTTCCGAGCATTCTAACATAGCTTTCAGAGCGTTTCGAGTAGCATCAGCACCAATTTCTGTCCACCATCCACAGTGTTCCGATTCCAGTTCCTGCCATGGAGTTCCCTTTGTTGTGATAACAGGAGTACCCGAAGCAAGAGCTTCAGCTACAACAATTCCGAAATTTTCACTATATGTTGGAAGGACAAATACATCCGCCTCCTTGAAGAGTTGCCATTTTCTTTCAGCATACACAGCCCCCACGAAATTGATGCTATCCGATATTCCAAGATTTTTTGTCATATTCTTTAGAGAGTCAATGTATTCTGCATCTCCTTGCCCGGCAATGATCACTTCATACTGTTTCAAATCTTCTTTTAGATCTGCAATAGCCTGAAGCAGGAACTCGATACCTTTCTTGATATGAATTCGAGAAAGAAATAGAATCTTGTGTTTTCTATGCCAGCTATCCTTTATTTTAATATCTGAAATATCCACACAATTAGGCACCACCTCTATACGCTTATTGTAACCGAGTTTCATCATATTCTGCTTTTCGCTATCTGCCGTAGCATGCAGACTGTCAGCTTGTTTTAAGGCCAATTTTTGAAAAAGCAGTAAAGCAGGCACCTTTTTGCTCCAATGATGTCGAGCCATAATCCAAGGCTCCAGCATTCCGTGAGGAGAGTAGATGCAAGGATATCCTTCTTGTTTCGCCCATTTTGTGGTAAGAGCAGAGAAAGGCATCCAGCAACAGTTAGCATGAAAGACATCAGGTTTCAAGTCATGAAGCAGTTGCTTGAATTTCCTTTCTATAGAAAAATAGGAGAGAATGGATTTATCGATATAATGTATTTTAGCATTTTCGATAATGAGTTCATCCTTGCTAGCGTGTGTAACCACATGCAGATCGACTAATTTTCCAAGATCCTTGGCAAGTAACTGCATATATGCACCCACGCCACCCGATGACTTGTCGATGCTAGGTATATAGTGAAGGACTTTCATAGATTATCTTCCGCCTGTAGCAATTTTATAAACTGATGATAAATATTTTTTCAAAATCATTCCAATTCCAATCAGAATTGCAGCTGTAATTATAGGAGATATCAGATAAGAAAGTGCAAACGAAAAGGAAGATGGTTTACAAACAGTAACCACTAGTTTTCTTACAATATTTATATAAGGCTCATGAAACAGATATATGAAGAAAGTATATTGACATACTTTATTCAGTATATTATGTTTTTCCATCGTAAAATTCTTAGTAAGCACTTCATCAAAAGCATACCATAGAGAACATACTCCAAGGAAGGTTGTAAGCATAACCATATATTGATTTGTTTTCATATCGTAGTTTCTGAAATAAACAAAGCATGCTACTAAGAGATAAATACCGAAAAAGACAAGTGGATTTATCTTCCCGTGTGGTTTCTTATCAAGCATAATTACTCCAAAGATAAAGTAGAAATACGCACTACTTATCTTGTCTTGAAATAAACAATTAATCACAGCGAATGCAATAGCTGTAAATGGCAGTAATCCTTTTTTATGGAATAAATATAAAATAGGAGTGGTTGCCATGATAACAATCAGGTTTCTTAGGAACCATAGATGAAAAGCGATAGGCATACCATTGCCACTATCCACTAATGTGGAGTAGAGAAGAGTAGTGAAGGGCAAAGCAAGATAGTCTGGCTGGCTATTCATGAAATTTCCTGCAGCAGGTATCATATTTATTACGATAAAGAAAATCACCATTGCGATAGCTGCGATTATGTATGGAATAACCAGTGAGAATATTCTTCTTTTCAATTTATCTTTGATGCTATTCCAATTCTCCACAGAACGGAAAAAGAGATAGCCCGAAATGCAATAAAATGTAGGAACAGCTAAATCTCCTAATACTCTGGATATAAATAACTGAAGATAATGATTAAAGCGCATTCCTAATATTTCATTTGAATAGTCGTGAAAATCTGAATGGATATAGAGTACCAAGAGGATACAGAAAAAAGAGATAAACTTTATTTTTTCAGAAAAGTATTGAGTCATATTAAATATTTCAATTAAATTTTTCTTTCCATTAGTTTTTTCTCCCATTCAAGCCTCTCAAGAATCTTATATTTTGTTTCAAATTTTCCTTCTAAATATTTTGGATAGGTTGTTAGATATCCTAGAATTGTCCAGAATAAGATACAAGGATAATAGCCTGGAGTTAATATATATCCCTCAAAACAAGAGTGGGTACAAAGGAATACAAAAACAGAGCAGAATAGAATAAGATGCTGGTTCTTGTTTTTTTGTGCATATTTTAGTGTTTTAATCACTGGCTTCAGTATTAAAAGCATTATAATTGAACCAGCAATTCCCAATTGAAATAAAATAGATAACCATCCAGAACCAGATTCAATTCTACCAACTCTCTTTTCATGATTGATATATTGTGTTGCAAATCCAACACCAAAGATGGGAGTTTCTTCTAAATGTTCAAAACCTTCTTCGATGAATGGGGTCCTTGAACCGTATTTTCCCTCAGAATATTCAACCTTCATCTGCATTCTTTTTGATGCTTTATATATAGTAGGTAAAGAAATAAGGGCAACAATACCTGCAATCAACAAATATATAAGGAATCTTTTTATCTTTTTGGTAGTTAAATATAGCATAACAACACTACTTAAAATTGATGCTAGAACGGCAATTCTAGATGCAGCAATAATTGTTATGTAGAAAGACATTAAGAACCCAATTAAAGATAAGGCTGCTAAAAGTTTATTTTTCTTGGTATTATTTAAGAAGATCCATAATAATACTTGGTTAGCTATACCTGTAGCTGCAGCCAACCACATAGGATGAGGAAAAAGACCTGAGAAATTTAATCGAAAGTCTCCTTCAGATGCAATGTCATAGTAGTTGATATTATTATTAAAGCAATAGTAATTTATAATTGCTATGAATGGAAATATTAATAGACAATAATAAATATATTTATGTCGGAATCTAAATAATTCCAGAGAATTTGTAATTGGGGTTGAACAGAACAGAAGAAGACCAAAAATAAATAATCTGACATCGAAAACTAAATTTCCAATACTTGATAAAATACATACTAAATAAAACAGTAAATATTTGTAATCAATATGTTTCAATTTAGAGTAATAGATGGATACTATAAAAATAATCCCCAATCCAAAAGCATATAATAATTCTCCATTCTCAATTGGTACAATTGCGCTTGATACCAATGATATGGATAAAAGTATAAAAATAAGATTATTCTTAATAATCTTGAGTATATTCATATTATTTCAATTTTGAATAAAGATAATTAGCTACTTTTTCTCCAGAGTAATTATCTTTTGATATTTGAATAGTTGAATTGATATTCCTTCTTAATAAATTATAATCCAAACTATTTAATATATTAATTAAATCTTTTAATGAGTAGAATACTTTTCCTATATTTTCTTTTAGTAGTATTCTTGCCCCACAGTTTTTACTACAAATGGTGTAAAGTCCCAATGTTAGTGCTTCATTTACAACAGCTCCCCAACCATCGTGTTTTGAAGGAAGGATAAGGGCATCGTGTTGCTGCATTATTGAACTTACATCTTCCATGGCTACTGAACCATAGAAATTTGTTGTGCAAGAAACATGTTTTGATAAATTTTCAAGTTTTTCTCTTAAGATACCATTGCCTACGATACCAAATTCAATTGCTTTCTGTTTTTCTTCTGGCAGATTCTTTATTGCCTCAAAAACAATCTCAACATTCTTTCTGTCAATGAGTGATCCCACATAAAGCAACTTCAATTTGTCTCCAGTTGGTGCAGGCATAGTTCTTTCTTTCCATTCTGTACAATACATGAATGGAACAACCTTCCATTTATGGCTAAATAGACGATAAAACCACAAATATCTATCACCCATTACAAACACATTGTTGAAATACTTCACATATTTAAAATCTTTCATCAAGAATTTTATGATATGCATCCAGATAGGATGTCCGTATATGAATGGTGGCTCAGTGATGATACTACGTTGTATTTTATAGGAAAGTGAAAGTTGAAGCCAATGTTCAACTTCTTTGAATCCAGTTATTCCTGAAAAGAGGAATCTGCTGTCAGAATTTCTGAATCTCTCAAAAAGACTGATGATTTCTTCATCCTTTGGAGCAATTAGAAATTCTATATTTTTGTCTTCCAAATATTTGTTTGCATTCCAACCCATCTTGGATCTTTCATCAGCATCCACAATGGGGGAGACAACCACAACTTTATCCACTTGGTCAAGAAATGGCAATTCCTTGATGTAGGGCATCTGATGTGGGCTGATGCAGTTTTGGAAGAAGATTAAATTCATTTTAATGTTTGATTTTCTTAAGCACCTGCACAAACATAAGCAAATATTTGAAATTGCTTTTTGTGGCGTACTTCATGAATAAATTGCGGTAGGGATGATGATTTATGGATTTGAATAAATTTTGATTAGGTACAATCGACTTATCAAAATCTGTTTCTGTCAGTTGTTCCTTAATCAGAGATAAAAATTCTTTTCCTTTTTGTGTGTTAGCAGTAACTAACGACACACCCTTATCATCATAAAGGTTTGGATAACTTTTCTCGATTCCCCAAAAATCTCCACATGTAATATCACTTCCGCTACTAAAATTCTTAGCAGGACAATTTGAACAACTAGGTCTCAAATATACATTGTGAATAAAGCCATATAGATA
>REGX01173460.1_pt1 | contig 15988 bp, 12 predicted proteins | sample 2276321 | NCBI WGS metagenome assembly REGX01 (sample SAMN08335021, study PRJNA423103) | bovine gut metagenome | biome: bovine gut metagenome; feature: rumen; material: feed digesta; isolation source: rumen digesta from from 15 high feed efficiency cows and 15 low feed... | host: Bos taurus ... | reverse complement strand
TCGTTCTTGTTTGTACCAATATTTACACCAACATTATATCTTAAGTCCTTACCAATGTTGTCGTTCCATGAAAGAGCAAGCTCAATACCAGTATTTTCAACCTCACCACCATTAATATTAGCTGCACCTACACCATATGTGTCCATAATCTGAGGCAAGATAAGCCAATTCTTTGTGGTCTTCTTATACCAGTCAAAGTTTACGCCCAGACGGCTGTCAAGGAAGCGAGCATCAAAACCAAAGTCTAACTGTTCTGAAGTTTCCCATGTAACGTCAGGATTAGCACGCTTAGTTGTATAAGCACCTGTATTAGGAGTACCTGCAGTAGAAGATGTAGTACCACTAGCGAATTTATATCCATTATCGTTAGCTGTACCTGAATAAGCTAATGTTGCTAGATACTGATAAGCACCAATACGGTCATTACCATTCTGACCCCAAGATGCACGGATCTTCAAGAAGTCTAACCAGCTCTTAGTATTATTCAGGAATTTTTCATTGCTTACAACCCAACCAGCAGATACTGATGGGAATACACCCCAACGATGACCATCATTAAAAATACTTGAACCATCAGCACGTACAATAACGGTAGCCATATAAGTCTCATTGTAGTCCCAATTCAAACGACCGAACCAAGCAGCGCGATAAGTTTTATCCCATGGGCTACCAGACAAACTAGCGTTAGTTGAAAGAGAACTAGTACTTGTACCATCATCAGCAATAGTGGTAGTCATCCAGTCATGCTTGAAGTTAGAAAGGTAAGCAGAGTTCCAACCCTTAAGAGTACCAAGCTGTTGACCAGCTGCAATAGAGTTAGAACCAGCAAGGTTAACACCCCAATTTGATCCCTCAAAACTCTGACCAACCATCACATTGATCTTATTACCAGCGAGAATAGGAAGGTCGTAAGTAAGAGTATTTTCTATTGAATAAGAACCACCCATGCTTGAGTTCTGGTTGGCACTGTAATTGTTTACAATAGAAGAACCGTATGCAGGAGAACGTGGCTCGTCATATCCACGATAAACACCAGCACTCCAATTATAGTTGAACTGAGTACGCCATCTCAAGCCCTTAATAGGCTGAATAACAGCATATGCTGTTGCACCAATACCGAGATTTCTGCTCTCTGCCATAGAGTTATATCCACCATGAGAAATACCTTCCCATGGATTCTGGAACATAGATGTATTCCAACCGGTACCATAATTATTATAGTTGTAAACGTCACCATTATCAGCATACTGAGGTACCATTGGAGAAGTCTGAAGCAAGTTGTGAACATAGCTCCAATACATACCAGCCTCTGCCAAATCATGGCTCTTGCTATAACCGATAGATAAGTTCTCACCTATAGTGATAGCATCAAAATCCTTAACTCTTAAGAGTACATGATCACTATTCAAACGAAGAGTATGACGGTTATAGTAAGAAGCAAATTCCTTACCCATAATACCCTGGTTATCAGTATAGGTATAAGACATAGCAAACTTAGACTTGTCAGAACCACCAGTTAAAGTTACAGAATGATTTTCCTGCTTTGCATTTTTATTCATGAAAGCATCCCACCAGTCAGTACCTTCCCAACCAGCATCAACCTTATCCAAAATATCCTTTGGAACCCAGCCTTCCCAGTCTAATTTAGTACCTGAAGTATTAAAAGTATACTCATCAATAATAGTCTTATACTGCTGAGCATTCAAAAGCTGTGGGCGCTTGTAGCTGTTAGACCACCCAATTGATCCATTGTAAGAAATTTCAATTTTACCAGCCTTACCCTGCTTTGTAGTAACAAGGATGACACCGTTAGCAGCACGGTTACCATAGATAGCAGCAGAAGCAGCATCCTTAAGAATATCGATACTCTCGATATCGTTAGGGTTGATACCATCAAGACTACCTCCAGCTACACCATCAATAACGTACAATGGAGAAGAATCACCAATAGTACCAATACCACGAATGTAAACCTTGTAACTCTTACCAGGCTGAGCAGAAGAACTTGTAATCTGTACACCAGGAGTACTTGACTGCATAGCTTCAAGAGCATTAGTGGTGTTCATCTTAGCAATTTCATCACCTTTAACCTGAACTGTAGCACCGGTAACCAGTTTCTTCTTCTGTACACCATAACCGATTACAACAACTTCATTAAGGTTTGCTCTGTCTTCTCTCAATGTAACAGCGATGTTACTACGACCACCTACATTAATAGTTTCTGTAACGTAGCCTACGTAAGAGATAACCAATGTGGCATTGCTTCCAGCCTGTACACTAAAGTTACCATCGAAATCGGTGACGGTTCCGTTTCCGGTTCCTTTTACAAGTACGCTAGCACCAATAACCACTTCTCCAGCTTCATCAGTTACCGTTCCCGTTACTGTACTCTGAGCTAATGCGCCCAAAGGAAACAAGAAGATCAGCAACAGAAGTGCTAGATGCTTTTGTAGAAATCTTAAATTCCTCATAGTTTAAATAATTAGTTATTAGATTATAAAAATATAAAATATACATACAAACTCGGTATTAGATCATTAACTTCATTAATTAATCCGCCCGTTTTCGTTGTTCATAATATCATATGCAAATATAATAAAAAGTTAACAATACTTTATCATAAGTACCAATTATTTTGTTAAAAGTATCGTTTTTAACACATTTTAAAATAAATATTCTGATTTTTATTGATTTTGACTCCTTTTTATGGGTAATAATTATATATGCCTCAATCATGTTATTGAAGAGATAAATACAGGAAGGAGGATACAAAGTAACATATACCACATTATAAAATTGTGTTTTCACCTTATTATATATAGGGCATAAACGAATGGTATCATTAGATGCTTGCCATGTTCAGCATCGGGTGTCTGCTTCTAAAGACATTTGCTTATCCAACTAGTTAGGTATTGATAATGTGAAACGACCGCTTCATATTATGTCAAACGGTCGTTGCACATTGTAATCTAATAAGTAATTAATGAGCTAACATAAAAAAAGCTATTCACCCTTTCATAACTAAAATTTAATCTTTTAGCAGAAAAAGTGAATAGCTATAACTTTTGATATAATTTCGTCTACAGACGGATTATTTCTTCTTCAATAGGTCTGGTCTCAGTTCTTTGGTTCTTTCGATAGCCTTATCCATTTCCCATTGTCTGATTTTTGCCTCATTGCCGCTCAACAAGATATCTGGTACTTTCCAACCTTTGTAGTCAGCAGGACGAGTATAGATTGGAGCTGCAAGTAAGTCATCCTGGAAGCAGTCGCTCAACGCACTCTGATCATCATTGAGTACTCCAGGAACCAATCGAATGATAGAATCGGCTATGACAGCTGCAGCTAGCTCGCCACCCGTCAGTACGAAATCGCCGATACTGATTTCTTTAGTAATGAGATGATCGCGCACGCGCTGGTCGATACCCTTATAGTGGCCGCAGAGTATGATCAGATTACCACCCATACTCATCTCATTGGCCATTTTCTGGTCAAGTTTCTCGCCATCAGGGCTTACATAGATTACCTCATCGTATTCGCGTTCAGCCTTAAGTGCCGAAATCGCACGGTCGATTGGCTCGCACTGCATTACCATACCGGCACTTCCGCCGTATGGATAATCGTCTACGCGTTTCCATTTATCCAGGGTGTAGTCTCTTAAATTATGTAGATGAACCTCGGCAAGGCCCTTCTTCTGTGCTCTGGCCAGAATTGACTCATTGATGAATCCTTCCAGCATTTCTGGCAATACGGTGATAATATCGATTCTCATATAAAGTGCAAAGTTACGGATTTATTATGAATTATCACCAAACTTCTCGATAAATTCATCTTCCGAGATAATTGGGATATTGAATTGATGGGCTTTTTGATTCTTTGAGCTGGTAGATTCTACATCATTATTAATAAGGTAATGGGTAGACTTGGATACTGAGCCTGTAACTTTTCCTCCCTGGCTCTCGATATAAGCTTTCAATTCATTACGATTCTTATAGTGATGCACATCGCCTGTAACTACAAAGGTTAAACCTTCGCATTTTGCACCCTTAGGGCTATTATCCTCTTGAGTTATCTCTATCTGAGCTATCAAATTGCGATAGATGCGCTGATTATCAGCATCGCTGAACCATCTTACGACTGATGCTGACTTTTCAGGGCCAATACCTGCGATAGTCGAGAATACTTCTTCGTCGAGCTGGGCAGTAGCAGTGCTTACGAGGTCGGCTAGAGGATAAGTTCCCAATAAGCGATTGCATACATCCTGTCCAACAAGAGGAATACAGAGAGCATAAAGCAGTTTTCTTGCATCTACAGTTTTGGCCTTGCCTATAGCTTCACGAATATTGACGGCACTCTTTCGGCCGAATCCTTCCAAGTTAGCGATCTCTTGTATATGATCAGTAAGTCGATAAATATCAGCATATTCATTGATCCATCCCAGATTGACAAATCTTGCGATAGTCTGCTCTGAAATGCCATCGATATTGACACCATCCTTGCTTACAAATCTTCTGAATTTCTTTAACTGTTTAGCAGGACATCGATGATTGGTACAATGCAACGTCTTTGTACCGCTTGATGCACTGGTGACAATCTCTGTAGGAGCGCCACACACAGGACAAACATCAGGAATTTCAAGAGTGCCAGCAGCCTCATCAACACTAATTACCTTAGGGATAATCTTGTTGGCTTTAATCACACTTAGCTTGGATCCTTTACCTCCAATACCCAAGCGTTCGCACTCGCTAATATTGCAAAGACTAGCGCGCTGAACTGTTGTACCTTCGAGGGATACAGGCAGAAATACTGCTACTGGTGAGATCGTGGATGCAGCACAACTCCACTCAATATGATCGAGGAGGGTAGAGGCGCTTTCATCTTGCCATTTAAAGGCGTAACCTGCTCGCGTAGCATGATGTCCTGTTACGCTACCTGTCTGAGAGAAAGCATAGTCATCGTAAGCGATAACCAGACCATCTACAGGATATGGATTAGCTCCTGAAGTAACTTTCTCTGTCCATTTATTAATCGTATTCTCTATGTTTTCGAGGGTAGGAATATTTACACATTCACGATCTACAGCTTTCATGCCATTAGCCTCAATATAGTCCATACGTTCACCCCATCCATCAATCTCTTCATCGGTGTGTACCAATGTAAAAGGTATCCATCTCAAGTGACGCTGTTTTACCTCATCGAGGTCTTTCAATGTAAGAGAACCTGAAGCAAGATTTCTTGGATTGGCATAATCTTCATCACTCTCCAGCAAGAAGTTATTAAAGTCTTCGTAAGAGATTACACATTCACCCCTTACAACCATGTGACCTTTATCCTTGATTTTTGATGGAATACCTTGAATAGCTGATGCAAGATGAGTAATATTAGTGCCTGTATGACCATCACCTCGAGTAACCACTTTGGTGAGTTTTCCATTATCAAAAGTTACGACAAGTGTGAGTCCATCGAGCTTCCAACTAAGCCATATTGGTTTGCCATCTGCCCATTTCTCCAAATCCTCTGGTTTCTTGGTCTTAGCTAGAGATAAAGCTGCAAACTCATGCTCCTCTTTCTGGCCACTTAGGTCGTCAGCAGACACATTGTTGGTAGGAGAATCATCAAGTATGACACCCGACTGTTTTTCGAGCACCTTCAACTGGTCGAACATCTTATCCCACTCATAGTCGGTCATCAGCTCGGCCTGTCCGTTATAGTAAGCGTCGGATGCTTGATTCAACTGATCAATCATTCGTCGCATTTCATTCATCAAATCATTATTATTCATGTATGCAAAGATACATATTATTATTGTGAATTCAAATAAAAGTTGTAACTTTGCACAAATTTTAAGTGAATAAAACAGTATGAAAAAGTATTTATTAATGATGCTTCTGACAATATTAGCCACAATTGCTAAAGCTCAAAATACCAATATATAACCCAAAAGATGGTCTATTCAAGCTGGAGGTAGTAGTATTTCTCTAGCTTCCAAGGATATAGACAGTGGAGACTTCTTTCTATGTGATGATGAAGGATGGGGATGCTATATAGCTGGAGATTATTATCTTACAAAACGATTTGCTCTTACAGGACAGATCTACTGGGAGCAAGTTGGACTAGCAACAGACTATTCATCAAAGACTAAGAAAATTAATATGCTGGGTGCTCAGGCTGGAGCAAAATTCTATTTCTTCCCTCGTAAATGGCTCATTCAACCGCATATTGGTGCTTCTCTCCAAACTAACGTATTAAATCTCTCAAGTACAAGAGGTTCAGAGATTTATATAGCAAATAAAGCACAACCAGGAACAAGTTATCGATTGGATTATGATGTACAATCACCTGGCATTTCTATTGTTCCAAAAATAGGCGTAGATTTGCATTTATTTACAAGTGTAGCACTAAGTTTTGATGCAGATTTTCGCTACGGATTATGGGGGCATCGCAAGTATGAAGTAAAGACATTGGATGGTCCATACGCTGGTCAAATATGCAGACAGGATTATACAAATTTTCGTACAGCTGTAAGCATCGGTCTAAAAATAGATTTCCCTGCTAAGGATGTTTCAGAAAATGCCATGTACAATTTATGGTCGGTAGTTGGTAAAATAATTGACGTAGTAGTTTTGAGAAACTATTAAATACTAACGATAAGCCTTACGGTCTATTTTACCATTATAGGTTCTTTTGATTTTATCCACTTCTTCGTAAAAGAATGGTACTTTATATTTCTCTAGTCGACTTGCTAAATAGTTGGCTATCTGTTTTTTATCAAGATGACAACCAGACTTCAGCACTACTAATAATTTAGGCACTACTCCCATAATAGGGTGTTCTGCTGAAATACAGATGCAGTCGGCTATCTCTTTCATTTCAAGAGCAGTACTCTCTACTTCAGTAGGAGCAACCTTGAGTCCACCAGTATTGATCACATCGCCTTCTCTTCCAAGCATATGAATCATGCCATCTTCGTCTATCCTTCCAATATCAGAAGTGAATACGGTATTATCATGCAATATGCTTTGTGTCAACTCATTATCACCTATGTACCCCATCATGAGCGTTTTTCCCTGACATGCTATTGTACCATCTGGAGTAATCATGAACGAAGAGTTTTTCATAGGTCGGCCGAGGCATCCCTCCATACATCTTTTTGTCCCTTCTACATTATAATTAAAAGTGGCGATAATGCCAGTTTCTGTAGAAGCATAGGTGTTATACATGCGAGTGTTAGGAAGAATAGCGCATACTTTCTCCATATCTGCATGCATCATTGGAGCAGCTCCAGTCTCGATAAAATCTATCTTATCTGCATATTGTGCCAATCGTTTGCCACTGAAAGTGCAAAGTATTCTGATGTTAGCAGGCACCAGGAATGTTGCTAATTTATTGCTTGGATAGTCGAGAGCCTGGAAGAAAGCATTCATATCTTTCATTCCTTCAAGGATTAGGAGAGTACCTCCTTGCATAATAGTAGGGAAAATCTTTGACAAGCATCCTATATGGTTCAATGGGCCGCAAATAATAAATACTGTATCTTTGCTAAATCCCTGTGCAAGAGAAAGATTCTCAGCTTCTGCCACAATGGCTTCATGACTGATTATCACACCTTTCTGGCGGCCAGTTGTACCAGTTGTAAATAAGATATCGGCTGCTCCTTCTGGGATTTCAGTACCCTTTAAACTATTCTCTATCGCTTTTACTTTATCCTCGGGGATATCTTTTTCTAAAGGAACCGCAACAGCACCAGCCACATGTATGGCCATATAATCAATGACGAACTGCTCTGTCTGAACAGTTCGGAATATAATAGCCTTTCCCTTCTCATATACCTTTGCCCGTTCATTTACAGTATCTTGTAATTGGCTATAACTAAGCGACTTACCATCACATACAATGGCAGGCTTGTCAGGATATTGCTGAGCATGTAGTCTTAGAAAATCCTCGAGTATCATGATAGATTATGCCTTTTCAGCAAGTTTTGCTTCTACCATATTTACGATAGAATCAAGTGTCTTGAAATTCTTAGGGGTAGCATCGGTCGACTCAAGTTCAATACCATATTCGTTGGAAAGAAGCATGAGGATAGTAGTAATGCCGAGCGAATCAAGTTCGCTGAAGAGGAAGTTAGATTCCAGATCTACTAGAGGTAGAGCCTCTTCGAGTATAGACTTTATTTTTTCTTTCTTATCCATTTCTTTTATTTTTGCGAGTGCAAAGGTACATATTTTATTTAAGAAATAGAAGAAATATCGATTCTAAAACAAATGCGTCTGGAATTATCCAGACGCATAATAGCTTTTAATAAAAAATATGAAACTATTTTTTAATCATAGAATTTTACACAAACTGGTTTCTTAACAGGAATATTATGCTTAAAAGTAAGCATACCCGTCTTCTTGTTACGCTCGTAAACTTGTATCTGATTGCTATCGCGACAAGCTACCAACAGATACTGGTCGTTTGGAGTAATAGCAAAATTTCTTGGATGAACACCAGTCAATTGATAGCCAATTTTGGTAAGTTTACCTGTGTTAGAATCAACTTTAAATACGCTAATTCCATCGGCTTTCAATCTATTACTTGTGTAAAGGAATTTACCATCTTTAGTAAGGTGAATATCAGCGCCACCTCGTCCACCAACGCTATCAGAAGCAATTACCTGTGTACGCACAAGTAAACCTTGTCGATTTTTCTTAAACACAGAAACAGTTCCAGCCAATTCACTCATGACATAAACATACTGTTCACTCTTTGAGAATTCAATATGTCGAGGTCCTGAACCCGGCAATAATTTTCCAACCACGACTGGCTCAGCAACCTTACCAGAATCCTCAACTTTAAGTTTAAGCAGCTGATCAGCACTAAAGTCTGTAGCAAGGATGTTTCCATCACTATCAAAACGAGCAGCATGAATATGAGCTTCATTTTGTGGCGAAGCCTGATTACTAGCATTACCTCGGAATGTTGCGAGAGATTTACTCAGATTGCCATCTTTTCCAATAAGGAAAGTACTTATATTTCCACCACTATAATTAGCTGTAACAGCAATAGTTCCATTTGTTTCTACGTAACAAGGAGCCATGCCATTTGTAGGTTGGGTGGATTTCAGACTCATTTTACCTGTTTTCTTGTCAAAGCCAATAGCCATAAGTGCAGCGGAATTATCGCGACGCTCACTTACAGCAAAAATGTTTTTTCCATTTGCCGAGAAAGTAAGGTAAGAAGGATTTACAACAGCAAGTGAATCTTGAAGCACAAATTTACCTGTTTCTTGATTCAAACTGTAACTATACAGACCTTTGCTTCCGGTATCTGTATATGTTCCTACTACCATGTTAATTTCTTGAGCCATAGCGCTTAGGCTTGTCATAAGGATAGACGCTACTAGTAATCTTTTACGGATCGTCATAGATTTTTAAATTTTTGTGTTAGTAACATTATAATCTTTGAGCAAATTTACAATTATTGAGTGATTATTACAATTATTTTGCGCTCTTTTTGTGTTATTGCAATGTTAACAGTGATATAGTCATGAAATAGGTTAAAAGTATGGCTACAAATTATTTCAAATTTATATTTTTTAAGAATACAATTATAATCTGTCTAAAGCCCATTTGTCTGTAGACTTCTGAACTACAATAGGTCTAAGCACATTCATACCCGTCATACCTATGTTTTTCTCTAATATATGTAGTTCCTCTAGCTTACTACGCAATTCATCTTCATCTTCGCCTAATTCAGAAGGATCAAGTCCTGCTTCGTTCATCATCATTCGACTTTTAGCAGCGATACTAAGTTCCAAATAGAGTTGGAGATACATAATCAGGTCGAAAAATACTTCAGGTTCAAACTGCTTTTTTACCATCATCAAGTACTGGCCAGCATTTGTATCAGAAAGATGCCCTGTCTGAATCTCAGATAATAGCTTTACATCATTATTGATACAGCAGTCGAGCCAATTATTTATCTGTTTCTCATCTAATACATATGTTGCATAGAAGAAAAGCAAGTATAAACCTATTACAAGGACAATCTGCAAATAGGGTGGAAGTAAAAATAAATTGTAGAAATAATGAATACCAACAGAAGGTAATAGAGATAGGGCAAGTAATGGAACTAGCAACCATATTACATAATGCCTATAATCTCCATTGATAAAAATACGAGTCATCATCAGACACATGCTTCCAGCTAGTGAAGTACCTCCGATATGAAGCAATGCAGTTCCAAATCCACGAATGATTGCATTACCGATAAGCATGTCAGGATTATAAGAAATATATATGATATTTTCCAACAATGCAAATCCTGCTCCGATAGCTGCTCCATAGATAACAGTTTCAACTATAAAGGCAATTCGCCTTCGAAGGATAAAAGCAAAAAGTATAGCTGCTTTCATCATTTCTTCCAAAATAGGAGCTTTCCAGTCGGATGTCCACTGCATGGCCGTGGCCAATTTAAATAGTCCAAAACAACTAATACAACCCCATAACATAAAGAACAACAGATGGCTCCAGCGGGAGAGCTAGAAGCTATCTGTCGACTTCATAAAGAGAATGTATACAAAGAGCGGAAGAAGGCTTACAATGTATAGCATATCAATATATTATAATGATTATCTATTAGCGTAATTGCTGGCTGGCTGTTGAACACCAAGGAGCTCATTCATCTTATCTGGATTAGCAAAAGCTGCTACAACATGCTTCATTTGACTGCCTTTATCAGCAAGACGAGAAGTATATTTCACAATTTCAGCATTGGTATTAACTGCATTCTGTAACTCGCTTACAGCAGCAAGCTCCTTATCGCTTAGCAAAGCTTTCATGCGATTCAAATTCTCAGTCTCAGACTTATTGCCATTCATCACCGCACTCAATTTCAGATAATTAACCCACATATCACGAATGGCCGACAATTTCTTGTTACCATCGCCATCTCCTTGCTGATGCAGATAGTAATCGATAGCTGAAACCACATCATTAGCCGCATTCTCGCTACTATTTACCATCATATAATTGAGTATAGCGTCCTGTGTAGTCATTACATAATTGGCAGCTTCTTTATCACCGTTTTCTCCAGATAGTTTACCAAAAGCCTCAAGTGCAGCCTTTTCTGAATCTGAAGCGCGTTCTGGCCAAAGACTTATACTCTGAAATCTCGTCAAGGATCTCACTTAGCTCAGGAACATCCTTTATTGCCGCAATTGTAGCCGATGTCAACTGATTAAACTGCTCTGTCTTCTTGGCCATTATGCTAAGTACACTACTAGCTTCCGACTGAGCATTAGGATTTTTGCTGATCATTTGCTGATACTGCATAGCACTGGCAGCCTTACTGATATTTCCACCATTAAGATCTGAATTCTGCTGTGGCAAACCAAGATAAGCACCACCTACATAACCAACAGAGAGTAATACGACTCCTGCAATTACATTCTTTACTGATATCTTCATATTTTAAGATGTTTAAATACGTTTCGCTACAAATATACAACGTTTTGTTTAAATTAAGAATAAATTTTTGAAATCTTTTTTTAGATTTATGCTTTTATTCACATTTAAATGATTATATTTGTACCATAAATAAATTAGTTAATACAAATAACTTGAAAAAACACTTGATTAATTATATTAAATTGAAATTTTATTTTAATGGTTTTGAGTCCGGGAGCTTGTGAAAGTACCCGGATTTTTTCTTCTCCATATTTTCCAAATTTGAAACAAACAAGACTAATGGCTTGAAATATGAAAATTATAGAGCAGTTAAGTAAAAGGAGTTATATTATCTATTTATCATAACGTTGATTAAAAGTTTAATTAAACTCACCGAATGACGAGAGGTCATACAAGCAATAATTGAGCATGGTTTATCATGCTCAAATAATGCTTATCTAGCAGCAACTTTCTTGTTGTTGATAATGACATTCCTGATGACAGTATTTTCTATTATTTCCGAAGAAAAGGCATGACTGTCGTCCGTTACCCTGACATTCTCGAATGTGAAATCAAGAAGTCTGTATTTATCTGATTTTCCTACATCAAAGAAGTTCCTGCAGCTCATATTAATGTTACGAATCAATACATTATTGCATTTTGTCATAGGCATATCTTGTCGTTCTCCAGGCTTAAAGAACTGTGTCCAGGGACGAATGACAAGGAAACTGCCCGTATTTCCCGTGATATTCTCAACGCATACGAATTCATAATGCTGGGGAGTATCCGGACGCATCTTCAGCCAAAGTACCCGGTCGGAATTGTCGCATCTGATATTGCGCAGAACGATATTATGGTCATAGATGCTCTCAGACCCAAGGGTCAGACAGCCATGAACCCGTCCATAATGGCAGTTTTCGATGAGGATCCGCTCGTTGCCTCCATTCTCAGGAAGAGTATCAGCCCATATCCCCTTACCGCCTTTCAGCGCTATGGCATCATCGTTCACGCTCATATAGCATCCATACACATGTACATCCGTGCAGGCATCTATATCTATGGCATCACTGCTCGGGGCCTTGACTCCTTCTGTCGGTGAATAGATATAGCAACCCAGATATCTTACATGGTCACATTTATAGATATGACTGGTCCAGAATGGGGAGTTAATAAGTTTTACGTCCTGCACTGTAATATTACTGGAATTGGATATATACACCAGGCGTGGCCGTTGCTCATCCTTATTGGTACACTGGGGATTCCACTCCCTGCGCATCCAGAACTGTTTCCAGTAATGAAGTCCATTGCCATCTATGGTTCCCTCACCACCTATGGTGAAGCCATCACAGTGATCCGCATTCACAAGGGCAGAGAAATAGCTGCATGTCTCTCCTTCTATTCGGGTCTTCATGATCTTAAAGTCCTCTATCCGGTCTGAGCCTTTCAGCCTTCCGCCCTTTTCCACGTACAGATGTGTTCCTGGTCTGAAGAACAAACTGCCGCTGAGAAAGGTACCTTGTGGAATGACCACCACTCCTCCACCCTGCTGGGCAGCCCTGTCTATGACAGACTGAATACGGGAGGTCTGGACGATGGTACTGTCTGCTGTAACCCCATAGTCAGTAACGACATATTTCTTTCCCAGTGCACTCATGTCAACACGGGTAGTATCGCTGAACCATTTGTCCATATACGTACCATCAGACCACATCTGCTGCCTGTCCCTGGCGACAATGGATGAGAATCCGCATGCCAGCATGAGGTTCAAAATAAGTATCCTTATATGATTATTCTGCATGTTTGCTTGAATTGTTAAAGCTGCCTATCGCAGGTTTCTTTCCATCCAGAGGGACATAAGCGGATCCGCAATCATATATTCGCCTTCCCTCCTTGTGATAAAGTCCAGATCCAGAAGTTTCTTCACGGCAGCCTGCGTAGAACTTGGAGATTTCAGACGATGCTTTCTGGTAAATGCGGCAGAGCTGATGCTCTTGACGGGCTGATCCTCAAAGATGGCAAAAAGCACAGCCTTCTGCATCTCGCTGATGAACTGGAGAAGTTCACGTATTTTGCGGTCATTTTGATGGACAAGGTCCTCTATCAGCTGCTCTGTTGTCTCCATATCACAACACTCTCCCTCTGGGGTGACCGCAAATGCAGTATTCATAACCTGCTGGTTATAAAGGGTAACACCCTGAAAAGTTTCATATACTTTCCTGACAGTCTCAGGAAGGATTTCCTTGCCTGCAGCATGGAAGTTACTGATGACAAACTCTGTATAGACATCCAGTGGTATTGCCTCAAGCTCCAGAGATCTCGCAGAATTGTAAAAAGGTCTCTGGGGCGATCCAAACATCTCACTCATTACCCTGCGCTGACTGCCGGCAAAGACAAACGTGGCATTCTTCACTTTCTGGATATATGTCCTGAGAAGGGCCTCGACATTTTTCTCTGCATAGTATGTGATCTGCTGGAACTCATCTATGACGATAAGGCACCGCTTGTCTGCTTCATCCAGATATGAGAAAATCTCCTCCAGGGTATATTCCGGACGGGTAATGTCTCCCAGTTTCACCTCAAATGTCGGGGTTGAGGAAACGGGATCATAACCAAAGGATGCCGTCAGCGATTTCAGCATCATCGGAAACAGCTTCATCAGACGCTCGCTACGTTTGGCAACCTTGTTAAAAACAGCATTTCCCAGGACAAAGATAAACTCACTGAGCGAGCTGGTCTGCAGGATATCAATAGAGATTGTTATGTAATCATCCTTGATTTCTCTGCTTTCAAATACATGATCTATCAGTTTTGTCTTTCCCATGCGGCGCGCTGCGGAAAGTACCACGTTCTGCTGATTGGTCAGGGCTATGTACAGATCCCTGGATTCTTTCTGACGGTCGCAGAAATACTGTGGTGGGATATAGCCTGATATGATAAATGGGTTGAGATTTGCCGTCATAACTAATTTTTTTATTTTTCAATTGCAAATATAGGATAAAAATCTCATTATTCAAAACAAATTATTTAAAATAAATAATTTGTGGCAAATAACCAGGATGACATAGCTAAAGAATATCCTTTTGCCTAATTCCAATAAAAAAGCCAAGATATGGACAAATTAATATTGAACTGGAATTTGTGATTCGTGACAATTGATTAACTTTGCAGCCGAGAACTATAAATATCTCAGAATGTAATAATGAGTATTCTAACCATAGCACCCAGAAGGAAGCCACTCGTCAACCTTCCCCACTATCTCCTGATCAATGACCAGCTGCTGGGAATAATGAAGAGTGATCCTGTTCAAGTACAGGTTCCTGACGGCTCATACAAGATAACCATCCGCAGTACCTACAAGTTCATTGAAGGTACTGCGGATATTACCATTATTGACAACTGAGACATCTGAGCTACTGATTTCCGTTTACTCTTCCATCCATAAACCTGTCATAGAACTTCTCAAGCACAGAAACAATATCCTCCGGAAGTATGCTCATGACATTATCAATCATGTCCTGGGGGATGTCCTGATAATATGCTTCTGCTATTCCTCCGGTGATGGCAGCCATGGTATCGGCATCACCACCCATGGATACGGCGAGCCTTACTGCGCTTTCAAAGTCACTGCTTTCCAGAAAGCAGATTATGGACTCGGGCACAGACCCCTTACAGGTAACATCAAACTTATATGAAGGACGTATCTCGTCACAGCTGCGATGAAGGTTGTAGCCGAAAGTCTTTTCTACGTATTCACGTATTTCTTCCTTGTTCTTTCCCGTTCTTGCCATAAAGATACACGCTGCTGTAGCCTGAGCGCCTTTGATTCCCTCCGGATGGCTATGCGTTACCATGGCACTTTCCTTTGCGGCCTCCAATGTCTCTTCAAGCGTATCATAGGCCCAGCCGACAGGGCTGACCCTCATGGCTGATCCATTGGCCAGGCTGTTGTATGGCTCATGGTCATCTCCTGTCAGCCAGTCATAGAAAGTTCCGCCATATCCGGCACTGATGTAAAGACGGCCCCAGGAAAGCATTCTTCCGACAAGGTCTTTCCCCGTCAGGAGCCAGTCTGCATTGGCTACCGTCATTACCGTATCATCCGTGACATGGGAGATCTCCCAGTAAATTGGGAAATCATAGTTCTTGGTGCGAAACACCTCATAATAGGATCCAATGACATCTCCTATTGCAGCGCCTAATAATAATCTGTGATTCATACTTTAATTTTTTCTGTACGACATTATTGATAACCTAATTCCGGATTTACGGAATATGAGTTCAAATACAAACTACATGCCAATTCCACATGAATTCTTCACCGATTAAATTGGGCCTAAACAGACCGAAATAAACCTTAAATCAATGCGTGTAAAACGCTGTATTACAATTAACTCCGCTTAACTAACCTTATCCTTCGCCTATTGCACTTTTGCCCCAATTAGAGTAATTTTGTACCGCCATTGTACCTCGGGTGGATGAGCAGAGGGTTCATAGGTGTGTTCCCTTAAATCACCTTATTTCCCCTTAAATCCGCTTAATTGGCTTCCGTCAGGGAC
>REGX01054308.1_pt1 | contig 16063 bp, 10 predicted proteins | sample 2276321 | NCBI WGS metagenome assembly REGX01 (sample SAMN08335021, study PRJNA423103) | bovine gut metagenome | biome: bovine gut metagenome; feature: rumen; material: feed digesta; isolation source: rumen digesta from from 15 high feed efficiency cows and 15 low feed... | host: Bos taurus ... | reverse complement strand
CATTTTTATCTTTTTAAGAATGCTTAGAATTTAAGATTTACATTAAAACCGTAGCTACGACGAGATGGTAAAGAACCATACTCCAAGCCAAGACCTGATGTGTTGTAACCAGAGTCTGGGTCGATATTAGGAATGTTCTTGTAAATAATGAATGGGTTACGAGCTACGAATGATACATTAAGACCCTTGATGTACTTACCAAGCATTGTCAATGGGAAGTTGTAACCGAATGTAATCTCACGGCACTTTACATAAGAGTTGTCGTAGATGAACATTGCTGGTGCATTGTCTGCAGCACTCTTCCAGTAACTTTCTGGGTTTACTGGGATATCGTTTTCACGATATGTACCATCACCATTGTCAATTACACCTGGTACGATATAACCTCTTGCATTACCTGATGCACGCCACTGTTCGATGGTCTGACCTGCTGCATAGCGAGCTTCCTCTGAATGATACCATTCATCACGACCCTCAAGTGTCTGGCTAGCCTTACCTGTCTGATAAGCAGAGCGCATTGACATTGAGAAGAGGTCTGCACCTACCTTAACGTCGAAGCTTGCAGAAAGGCGGAAGTTCTTGTAAGTGAATGTAGTATACATACCACCAGTCCAGTCCCAAGTTGCGTTACCAAGAACCTTTGTCTGATTGTCTACTACTGGCATACCAGTTGAAGCATTGATAATTACCTGACCAGCATCATTACGCTTGAAGTCCTTACCAATGATACTACCGTAGTTCTCACCTACCTGAGCACCTACAGAAACGCCACACCATGTAGCCTTTTCAAGCTCGAAGTAATCCATACCATCTACAAGGCTCTTAACCTTATTGGTATTCTTTGAGAAGTTAGCACCCATGTCCCAAGCGAAATCGCTTACCTGAAGTACACGGCCATTCAAAGAAAGTTCAATACCCTGGTTCTGAATCTCACCAGCATTGATCATTGCTCTTTCATAACCTGTTGTAGAAGACAATGGCATGTTAAGGATCTGATCCTTTGAATTCTGATTATAATATGTGAAGTCTAAGCCTAAACGGTTGTTGAAGAACTTCATTTCCAAACCAAGTTCATAAGAAGAAGTCATTGTTGGCTTCAACTGATTGTTTGGCATGGTTGAGTTGTTGATCATGCTGATTGTAGCACCAGAAATAGCATACTTAGCTGTTGCATAGTTTAATGCCATCTGATATGGATCAGTATCACTACCTACCTTTGCCCAAGATGCACGAACTTTACCATAATTAATGATATCCTTGCTCTTCAAGAACTCAGAGAATACGATACTACCTGATACTGAAGGATATACATAAGTATTGTTTGATGTATAACCAGGAGCAGAAAGTGAAGAAGCCTTATCACGACGGAGTGTACCTTCCAAGTAATATGTGTGGAGATAACCTAAACTTGCACTACCATAGACAGATGCGATTTCCTTTCTCCATGTGTCAACAGTTACATGCTGCTCACTGTAGTTTGTAATGGTCTGAAGATCATCCATCTGCTGCTCAAGACCAGACATAGTAACAGTCTTGTTGTTTACCTTGAAGATATTGGTACCTAAGTTAGCATTCAAATCGAAATCACCAAACTGCTTGTTGAACATCAAGAGCAATTCTGCGTTCAATGTACGATTGTTGAATACCTGGTTAGTAAGAGTACCAGCTGAATTACCTGGAGTTGTCTTTGCAATAAACTCATCGAAGGTCATCTTGTTGATATCAGTACCGATAGTACCCTGCAACTTCAAACCATTGATAATGTTCCAGATAGCTTTACCTGTAAAACGGAATACATCCTTATCAGATGAGTTGTTGTTCTTATAAAGATCCCAGTATGGGTTCTTGTTATACTGATCAAGACCGTTCCAGTTAGCATAAGAGCCATCAGCATTCTGATAGTGCTGCAACCATACCTGGTTGTATGTACTAGCCAATGTCATCAAGTTCTTACCTACGTTGCTCTGAGAGTCACCAAGAGCAGGACGATTGTTAACTTTCTCACGTGTATAGTTAGCTGAGAAGTCGAAATCTACAGGACCAGCTGATGTATTTGCACGAAGAGTGAAGTTATCACGATTCATGTGTGTCTTAGGAAGAATATCCTTGTTTCTCATGTCTGTTACAGAGAAACGAACACCTGTCTTACCAGAACTTGCTGAAAGCACTGCTGTATTCTGTGCTGTAACACCAGTACGGAAGAAGTTAGATGTATTATCCTTATAGATCTGGAATGGACGAGACTGACCATCAAAGTAACTTACCATGTAGTCATCAGCCTTAGGACCCCAGTTCATATTGGTACCAGAAGTAGTAGAAGCCAAATACTGACCATTATTACCCATACCATATACCTGCTGGATATCATCCCACTTTGCTAACTGAGTATCAAAAGTAAGTGAACCATTGTATTCTACACTTACCTTATCTTTAGAAGCTTTCTTTGTAGTAATGAGAATTACACCGTGAGAAGCACGTGATCCATAAAGAGCAGATGCTGCAGGACCCTTCAACACTGACATATTCTCGATATCATCTGGGTTGATAGCTGAAATACCATCACCAAGGTCATAGCCACCAGCTAAACCTGCGCTACCGAAGTTGGTATTATCCAATGGCACACCATCAACTACGTAAAGAGGCTGATTGTTACCTGTCATTTCGGTATTACCACGAAGCAATACACGAGTAGAACCAGAAGCACCACCTGCTGTATTCTGTACAACAAGACCTGCTATCTTACCAGAAAGTGAGTTAATAACGTTAGTTTCTTTCGCTTTTGTAAGTTCGCTACCGTCAATTTCTGCTACACCGTAACCCAAGGCTTTACGATCACGCTTAATACCGAGGGCAGTAACAACAACTTCGCTAAGGTTTCTTGAGTCAGACTGAAGAGTAACAGTCATATTACTTTCAGCTCTAACCTGCTGAGTTTTGTATCCAATATAAGATACTTCAAGAACAGTTCCTGGTTTAACGTCTAGATTAAAGCGACCATCGATATCAGTAACTGCGCCTTGTCCCTTGCTACCAGCAACTACGACACTAGCTCCAATAACAGGACCTTGATCATCTACAACCGTTCCAGATACTCCCCTTGACTGCTGAGCAATATTTGCCTCTGCAGTTCCCATATTAGGGAGACCAAATACAGGTAATGCAAGTGCACCTAAACACAACATTCCTGTTACATTAATAAAGGTTTTCTTCATTTTTTGGTGTAATTATTAGGATTTTTGTGCAAATGTAGCTAAACCACTTATGAATAGGGTTAGAATACTAACATAAATAGTTTGAAACCTATCATTTCAAAATCAAACTTGTTATAGTTTTACTGGCCAAACAAGTTTTGTAACAACAATACCGATAAAATCGGCAAAAATCGTGTATTTATCAGTGCGAATATGTTGTTTCTATATTATACATATAAGTATTATCATAATTATTGGTCAAAAATCTCTCTCATTTTATCCCCTTGTTTTCAGATATTCCAAAAATAATATGTAAATTAGCAGTTGAAATCGCAAAATAACATAATATTACTCATATGAAAATCCTTCTGGCATGCGCTAAGATTATGAACAATGAGATTGATGCTAAGTATCCTGCATTAACTCAGCCCTTGTTTCTGCAAGAAGCAAATATGATAGCTGATGAGCTATCTAAATGGACTGTTGAGGAGATGGCATCAAAACTAAATTGCAGCAATAGTATTGCGTCTGAAAACATCATGCGATTAAAGCATCGACGTTTTTCCGAACCTGCTATTCCTGCTATATTAGCATATCATGGTCAAGCCTATAAATATCTCAGGGCTGACGAATTCAGTCAGGAAGAATTGAATTACGCTCAGAATCACTTGTTCATTACTTCATTCTTATATGGATTACTCCATCCTCTTGATGGCATTCATCCTTATAGATTAGAAGGCAAAGTGAAACTTGACTGTACAGATGATAAGGATATGTTTCATTTCTGGCGATCAAGAATTACTGAAATACTCATCAATGAGGTAAAAGCTGATGATGGAATTCTTGTGCATCTAGCTACCAAGGAAATGGAACATCTGTTTGACTGGAAAAGAGTCAAGAAGGAAGTTCGGGTGATACAGCCACTTTTCATGATGGATACTGGCAGTATGCTTAAGGCTGTATCTGTGCATGCCAAAAGTTGCAGAGGAGCCATGACGAGATACATCCTCAAAAACAAGATTGCAAATCCTGATGAGTTGGTAGATTTCTCGCTCGAAGGATATACATATAATCATCGATATGGGGATAAGGATTATCCTCATTTTATCAACATTAAATAACTAAATGATGGAAATAGGACAAAAACTTCCAGAATTCCTGGGTATTGACCAGGATGGTAAGGAATGGAAAATGAGTGAGCTTGCTGGCAAGAAAGTAGTATTGTACATTTATCCTAAGGATTCTACGCCAGGATGTACCAATGAAGCATGCAATATCCGCGACAACTACAATCGTTTTCTCTCTGAAGGATATGTTGTAATTGGTGCAAGTACACAAGATGCCAAGTCACATCATAAATTTATCGAGAAATATGAATTGCCATTCCCGCTGATCTGTGATACAGAATTGAAGCTCGTTCAGGAGTTGGGCGTATACGGCGAGAAGAAAATGGCAGGAAGAGTTTACATGGGCGTATATCGCACGACATTCATTACCGACGAGAATGGCGTTATTACCCGCATCTTCGGACCAAAGCAGATCAAAGTCAAGGAACATTCTGCTCAGATCCTCGGATAGCAAAATATGTCAAAGGTACTTTGCATCAAGTACCTTTGTTTCATTTTTATTTATTTTGAAACATATTCTAAAGTATTTGATACTTTTTGAATAGCTTTTAAGTGTATAATTCACTACCTTTGTGGCATTGAATAATACAATATGAAAATGAAAAGACTTTTTGTTACGGCCTTAACTACTATGGCTGCTTTAGCGAGTAATGCACAGAATCCTTATCTGCCTCTATGGGAACATATTCCAGATGGAGAACCTCGCGTGTTTGAAGACCCTGACAATCCGGGTAAATACCGTGCCTATATCATAGGCTCTCACGACATCACATACTCAGCTTACTGCGGTAACGATATTCGTATGTGGTCTGCTCCTGTTGAAAATCTCTCTGATTGGAGAGATGAAGGACCTATCTTTAAATATTTTGTAGACGGTAAGTGGGATACCATGTTTGCTCCTGACCTCGTTGAGGTTAAGGATAAAAATACTGGCAAGAAGACTTACTGGCTATATCCTCATAGCCGTGGATGGCGCCGTGTTGCTATGGTTTGCAAGGGCGATCGTCCTAACGGACCTTTCACTCCTGTCAATCTTACTCCTGACGGTCGTGCATGTGTAGACGGTTCTCTTATCGATTTCGACCCTTCTGTATTCATTGAGAATATCACCGACAAGAAGGATAAGGATTACGATAAGGGCTTCCGTGCTTATGTATTCTATGGTTTCCAGCATTCTACTGCTTGCGAGCTTGATCAGAATACCATGTACTCTATGCGTCCAGGCACTCAGCTTCACGATTATTTTATTCCTGCAAGTGCTCGCTATGGCGAGGTTCGCGACCCTAAGGGTACAGAATATCCTGCTCTTTACAAGGGACAGAATCCTGGCGAATTCAACTTCTTCGAGGCTTCTTCTATCCGCCAGGTTGGTAATAAATATGTCATGGTATTCTCAGGCTATTCTGGTCCTGATTATGGTCTTGGCTCTACCAATTCTGCATTGCGCTATGCCTTTGGCGATTCTCCTCTAGGTCCTTGGCGTTCTGGTGGTGTTTTGGTCGATTCCCGTGGTGTAGTTGAGAATGAGGATGGTTCACATCTGATGACTACAAATGCAGCTCATAACACTCACGGATCTCTTCAGCAGATCAATGGTCAGTGGTATGTATTCTATCATCGTCCACCTCGTGGCTTTGGTAATGCGCGTCAGGCTATGGTAGCTCCTGTCAAGATCGTTTGCGACAAGAAGTCTGTAGCTGATGGTGGCGTTGTAAAGATTACTGCTTACGATCCATATGCCAAGAATAATACATGGACAGCCAAGGCTTCTGATGGCACTGAGTATACAGGTGCTGAAGTTACCAGCGAGGGTTTCCAGATCTATGGTCTTCCTCCATATCAGTACTATTCTGCTGGTATTGCATGCTTTATGACAGGCAATGACTGGATGCAGGATAACTATGATGTATGGAATAATGGTATGGAACTTGCCGGCATTACCAATAAGGGTATTGTAGGTTTCAAGTACTTTGGATTTGGTGGTCTTGCTAAGGATACTAAGGGCCTTAAGGCATTCCAGGGCATCAAGAAGGGTGATGGAGCAATGCTCAATCTTCGTCTTACTCCTGGTGGCAAGGGTGATTTCAAGATCCATGTACGTCTGGACAATCCTTGGAAGGGTAAGGAGATTGCTCTCTTTGAGGTATCTGGCGATAAGAAGGGTACTATCAACCTGCAGCAGCCTGTTTCTGCCGTTGAAGGTCTCAAGGGCAAGCATGCTATCTATCTTGTAGCCGAGGGTGCAGATATCCCTGCTAAGCAGGATAATCGTCCACAGTGGGCTCGTCGTCAGCCACAGCGTCCTGAAGGTCTCTTCGACCTTGTAGGTATTGGATTCTCTAAGAATGGTACTTCATTCGATGTTCCTGAGGTTCCTGTAGTTACTATCAAGGCTGATGGCAATGTACTCAATATCCCTGCCGATCCTATTCGTTGCAGCAACGCCAATGGTTATACCGATGCTATTCGTTATCAGGTATTTGCACCATTGAAGCAGGGTTCTCAGTTGAATGTTACTGCAAGCAATCCTGATGTCAAGATCGAGGTTAGCCAGATTGTTGAAAATCGTGCTACTGTCACTTGCACATACAAGGGCTTGAAGAAGATCTATCTGATCAACTAATTACATGACAAGATAAGAACAATGAAAAACTATTCAAAACTCAAAACCTTAATCATTATGATGATTGCGTGCTTACCTTTTGCTAACTTAAAGGCAGCACCTGATCCTAATTTTTATATCTTCCTCTGCTTTGGACAGAGCAATATGGAAGGTAATGCCCGTCCTGAGGCACAGGATATTGCAAGCCCTGGCAAGCGATTCCTGCTCATGCCTGCTGTCGACGATCCTGAGCGTGGCCGCAAGATGGGTCAGTGGTGCGAGGCTTCTGCCCCACTCTGCCGTCCTAATACTGGTCTTACTCCTGCCGACTGGTTTGGCCGTACTCTTGTAAATTCTCTTCCTGAGAATATTAAGATTGGTGTTATCCATGTAGCTATCGGTGGTATCAAGATCGAGGGCTTTATGCCTGATAGCATCAAGAACTATGTGAAGACTGCTCCTAGCTGGATGAAGGGTATGCTCGAGGCTTACAATAATAATCCTTACGAGCGTCTTATCACCTTGGCTAAGAAGGCTCAGAAAGATGGTGTCATCAAGGGTATTCTGATGCATCAGGGTGAGTCTAATACTGGCGATCCTGAGTGGGCCAAGAAGGTTCAGAAAGTTTACGACCGTATGCTTGGCGACTTGAAGTTGAAGCCAGAAGATGTAAATCTTTATGCTGGTAATATTGTTCAGGCTGGTGGTAAGGGTGTTTGTATCGGCTGTAAGAAGCAGATCGACGAACTTCCTCAGACTATCCATACTTGCCAGGTTATCTCTTCTGACGACTGTTCTAATGGTCCTGACCGTCTCCACTTTGATGCAGCTGGTTATCGCGAGTTAGGTTGTCGTTATGGCGAGGCTGTAGCTAAGTTCCTTGGTTATACTCCAGTTCGCCCACATATTGATATGCCTAAGAAGATTGAAGTTCCTGCAGATGCAGTCATCGCAGAGACTACTATTCCAGGCAATGAATTTCCTAAGGTAGACAAGGAACGCAGAGCTTATTTCTATCTCAATGCGCCTGAGGCTCGTAAAGTTGTACTCGATATCTGTGGTAAGAAATACGATATGACCTGGGATGGCAAGGGAGGCTGGATGGCTGTTACCGACCCTCTCGTTGTAGGTTTCCACTACTATTTCATGAATGTAGACGGCATCAATTTCGTTGATCCTGCTACCGAGACATTCTTTGGCTGTAACCGTCAGGCTGGTGGTATTGAAATTCCAGAAGGCGATGAGGGCAATTACTATCGTCCTCAGAAGGGTATTGCTCACGGCCAGGTTCGCAGCATCTACTATTTTGCTAATTCTACTAACGAGTGGCGCCATGCAATGGTCTATACTCCAGCAGAATACGAAAAGGGAAAGAAGAAATATCCTGTTCTCTATCTCCAGCATGGTATGGGTGAAGACGAGACTGGATGGAGCAAGCAGGGCCACATGCAGAACATCATGGATAATGCTATTGCCAAGGGTGATGCTGTTCCTATGATTGTTGTCATGGAGAGTGGTGATATCAAGGCTCCTTTCCGTGGTGGTGATAACCGTCAGGGCTTCAGCGACTATGGTGCTAGCTTCTACAAGGTAATGATCAATGATCTCATTCCTTATATCGATGCTAACTTCCGTACTAAGGCTGATCGCGAGAATCGTGCTATGGCTGGTCTTTCATGGGGTGGTCATCAGACCTTCGACCTTGTAATGGCCAATATGGATAAGTTCTCTTACATGGGTGCATTCAGTGGCGCTATCTTCGGCCTTGATGCAAAGACTGCCTACGATGGCAAGTTTGCTAATGGCGAGGAATTCAACAAGAAGATACATTATCTATTCTTAAGCTGTGGCAGCGAAGAGAATTTCGGTACAGACAGGTTGGCCGAGAGTCTTCGTGCTTGTGGTGTCAAGGTAGACTTCCAGGTATCTCCAGGCACTCATCATGAGTGGCTTACATGGCGTAGAGGATTCAATCAGTTTATCCCTCACCTCTTTAAGAAGTAAATCTTCCAAAACACACATATTTATGCAAGTGGTCACTCTTTTGTGGCCGCCTGCATTTTTTTCTAAGAATATCCTATATAATCTAATAAATGCAATGAACAAATTCTTTATGCTATTGCCCGTAGCGGCAATGATGATGACACCTTCCTTTGCACAGACAAAGGGTGTAGGACCGATCCTCAGCATCGAGGGTGGTCAAGTACAGGGTATTGCTACCGACAATGCCGGTGTAACTGTCTATAAGGGAATACCTTATGCAGCTCCTCCTATTGGAAATCTTAGATGGAAAGAACCTCAGCCTGTCAAGGCCTGGAAGGGCGTTAAGCTGTGCGATCGCTTTGGCCATCCTGGCTATCAGTCAGTTCATTATCCTGGTGGATATGCTACAGAATGGGGATATGGCGACGAGGCTCCTTATAGCGAGGATTGTCTCTACCTGAATGTATATACCAAGGCTGCTGGTAATCCAGGCAAGAAACTTCCTGTAGCGCTTTGGATTCATGGTGGAGGATATATGGAAGGTTGGGGTACTGAACCTGAGTTTGATGGTCAGGAGTGGGCTTCTAAGGATGTCGTACTCGTCACTATCAACTATCGTCTGGGTATCTTCGGCTTTATGACTCATCCAGAACTTTCTAAAGAGAGTCCACATCATGTAAGTGGTAATTATGGTATTCTCGACCAGATACAGTCATTGAAATGGATCAAGGCAAATATTGAGAAATTTGGTGGCGATTCTAACAATGTAACGATATTCGGACAGAGTGCAGGTGCAGGTAGTGTACGTACCATCTGCGAGAGTCCTCTGGCTCGTGGCTTATTCCATAAGGCAGTGATTATGAGTGGTGGAGGTATTGATGTACCAGGCAAGAATGGCCAGGCTCCTAAGCTCGCTACACCTATGGCTAAGTTCTTTACCTATAATCCTTCTCTCCAGGAGAGTGAGGCTGAGACCAAGAAAGTGATGGATTGGGCAGGACTTACCTCTTTGCGCGATCTTCGCAAGGCCTCTACCGAGATGCTACATTCTCTTCCAGCCATCTATAATCGTGTCAATAAGACAGATACATACGTTTTCCAGCGTCCTATTGTCGACGGATATGTTAGTCTGAAGAGTTTCGACAAGGCTACTCGTGAGGGAACTATCGCCGATGTACCTTACATGATCGGTTATACGCTCAATGATATGGGTAATATGAGTGATGGCATTGCCGAATTCTGTAAGGTTCGCAATGCTGGCGGCAATAAGGCATGGGCTTACGAATTTGCCCGCCCATTACCTGATGATGGTTCTATGCCTGAAGTCAGTGCTCGTCTTAGCGGCGCTTTCCATTCTTCTGATCTCTGGTATGTTTTCAAGTCTCTCAAGCATTGCTGGCGTCCTTGGACTAAGGGTGATTGGGATCTCTCAGAGAAGATGCTTACTGCATGGACCAATTTTGCCAAGTACAGCAATCCTAATGGCGAATCTGACGGTGCATGGACACCTTGTACCGAACAGAGTCCTAAGTTCATGCTCTTCAAGCTCGATAATCAGGAGGCCGAAGCATCAGCTATGGGCTCTCCTATCGTAGCTACAGTCAATGCACAACGCATTGTAGATGGTGGTGGTACTGGCAATTACAAGGCTTTGATGATGGATCTCACCAGTCTTCCTGCACACACTGTATTTGCACCTAAAGACCTGTCTAAGTTCAATAGCAAGAATCCTCTTCCTGTGTTGGTTTGGGGTAATGGTGCCTGCAGCAATTCTCCTTGGGAGCACTATCGTTTCCTCAATGAGATTGCTTCTCATGGCTATCTTGTCATTGCTACAGGATTCTATCCTAGAGGCGATGAACCATACGAGGGCGAGATGTCTAAGCCTGAGCAGCAGGTTCAGTCTATCGATTGGGCTTTCGCTCAGAACAAGGATAAGAATAGTCCTTTCTTTGGTAAGATCAATACCAAGGCTATCTGTGCAGCAGGTATGTCATGTGGCGGATTGCAGACCCTCTTCAATTGTGGCGACAAGCGCATCAAGACTTATATGATCTGCAATAGTGGTTTGTTTATCGATGCTAATGCTGCTATTCCAGGCATGCCAATGCCAGGTAAGGATCAACTCAAGAAAGTGCATGGTCCTATCATGTATCTCCTTGGTGGTGAAACAGATATTGCTTACAAGAATGGTATGGACGATTTCCATCGTATCAATAATGTACCAGCCATTGCAGTCAACTATCCTGTAGGTCATGGTGGTACTTATCGCGAGGAATTTGGTGGCGAATTCCGCTTCCCTGCAGTAGCATGGCTCAACTGGCAGCTCAAGAAGGATCAGGAAGCTGCCAAGATGTTTGTAGGCAAGGATTGCGGTATTCTGAAACGCGATAAATGGACTATCGAGAAGAATAGCAAGGTAAAATAACGAGACTATAGATTTCCACAAGCAAATATAGAATGATCCCCCGGAAGTGAAAACAGTAACTTTCGGGGGAATTTCATGTCTATGCTATAGGAACTTTACTTTAGCGCCCACTGATAATCCCAGAATATCAGTGAGTTTTACATATTTCTCAGCAATAAATGAGCGCAGATAGAGATCGCATATACTCACTTCGTAAAAGAAGGTAATGCTCCTTTGAATGCGTTGTCTGCTCCTTGGTATCTTCCAGGTAAACTGCTCACCCAGAAAAACATTGATTCTCACCTTGGTAGAGAGGAAATCATAATAGCTGTTGGGGTATCTGTCGGGCTGACTTCCCCAGAATTCCTTACCAAAAACAGTATTGAAATAAAGACCTGTAGTCAATGGTTCAAAATACAGATGATCATATACCTGAATATCCCAAGGACGATAAGTCTGCTTCAGAGTCATCGTCAGCTTGGCACTAGAAGCATCATGCTTAGGTATAAATCCCAGCATCAGATGAGTTTCCCATTGCTCTCGCTTACCATAATCCCAACCAAGACCCAGCGATACAGTACCCATATTACCAGCAGTCTGAATAATGCTCTGTGATGGTATCAGCTGCGACCACTTCATATATCGGCTGATCACCTTTCGGTCGTATTTCGACAAAGTAGTATCACGGTCAATAGAATCCTTGATCTGCTGTAATATCTGATGAGGACGGCTCTGCGCATCTACACCTAATGAGCACAGAAGCAGCAAGCAACTAAAAATCAATGACTTCATAACTGTAACTATTAGGAGTAATGGTAAATATCATATAGCCGCGATTGCTGGTACTTGGCACACCAAAATACATCAATCCGTCATGAAACAAGTCGTCGATACTTAATCCATGATCATGGCCATTGATGCAAAACATCGGCTTCAGGAAATTCTGTAGATAATATTCAAAAGGTTCAGCGATGTTGTTGTTAAACTGATCACTGTATGGTCGGGCATGCATCAGCACCACTGTACGGTCAAAGCGAGAAGTATCCTTTTCAGCCTCTGCCCGTATATAGTTGAGATTAGGCACAGATGCTACATAATCATATTCCGTAGCATTTGTATCCAGAAACACCATTTTTACCCTGCCTACGATCATACTGAAATTATCTATACCATATTTCTTGGCATAGTATTCCTCGCCAGTACCCAGGAAATCGTGATTACCAATCATGGCGATATAAGGCAATTGCAGTTTGCCCAGCACCCTGTCGGCCCATTGAAATTCTTTCTGAGTACCCGTATCTGTCAGGTCGCCACAATGAATCACGAAATCAAGACTATCCTTTCTTGCATTGATATCATTCACGGCATCCTGAGTATCCGAATACCACTGATGTGTATCTGATATACAGGCAAATCGGATGGTGTCCTTACCGAGAGTTTTTTCCTCTATCTCCTTGATATTCTTGGCATTAATTCCCGTTTCGCCCTTTACGTCTACATCGTAAGGGTGACTTTGGAATGCATCGCAACCCGAAATGAGAAATGATACCAGACTGATGAATAATGTTATCCTTAAATACTGTTTCATTTTAAGCGAATCATTTGTTTGGTTTTTGCTTTGATACTGCAAAGATAAGCAAAAAATCCAAAATCATCCAAATTTTATCTGATATATTTAGCCAGACCATAGATATATCTGCGGAAACCCGGCTTATACATCAGCAGTCGCTCAAACCATTTCATGTGCTTGCCTGCAAGTCTTACCACCATGCCTACATACACCATAGCAAACAGAGTACCTACAGCCGAACATACACACACAGCGACTCCGAGAGTCATCACATACAAAGAAATGAGCAACAATATATGCTGCCACAAAAAGCCAATAATTCTATCTTTACTTGTCATCCTAATATCTTTAGTGATGCAAAGGTACTAAAAAAAAGTGAAAGTATCCTTCAGCAAGAGATGTGCGGAGCATATCAGCACATAGTAACCTAAGAATTATCCTGGTTATTTTTCTTGTGTTTTTTTCTCTTTTCAAAAATAAATAACTACCTTTGCCGAAGCAAATCAAAAGAACAAAACCTAGCGAACAAAATTAACTTCTATGAAGAGATTTTATTTATTGATGATGCTGATACTGGTAGTATTCGCATCAAAAGCTGAATCGTGGGATGCCTCACGAAGTAAGTCAAGCCAACACTTCATCGTTTACTGGCAGGAGGGATTTGGAGCCGATCCATCCACTTGCACCAACACCATCGGCAATATGTCGTGTACCGTCGATATCGATGAACTACTAGCAAAGGCCGAACAGTTCTATGATACCGAGGTGAATAAGCTCGGTATGGCAAATGTAGGCAATGGCAAGAGCCAGCTCGAAACCCGGAAGATGAAAATCTATCTAATGTACACAAGCGACTGGACCGCCAATGGTGGTGGCGAAGATAACTATACAGGTGCCCTTTGGGTGAATCCTGCCGCCTGCAATCCGATAGGTTCCACCATCGCTCATGAAATCGGTCATGCCTTCCAGTTCCAGGTATATTGCGACTATCTCCTCACCCATCCTGGCAGCAATGTGCTTGGTGGATGGCGATATGGCTTTGGCAATAACGGTGCGGGCGGATGTGCCATTTGGGAAGCTTGCGCCAATTTCCAGAGCTATCAGGATTATCCCGACCAGGTGTTTGGCAACTATGCCAATGTAAGGGAGTGGCTCAACAACTATCACCGTCATGTATTCAATGAGCAGATGCGCTATGCCAGTTACTACTGGTGGTATTATCTCGTCGAGAAACATGGCTACAAGGCCTATGGAAACCTTTGGAATTCTTCTTACTATCCCGAGGATCCTCTCGAGACTTACCAGCGTCTTTATTGCGACAATCGCCTTGACAATCTCTGGAAGGATTATTTCGCTTATGCGCAGCGATTGCCCAACTATCAGTTTGCTCCCATCCACAACTATGTCATCAAGGATGCACTCAACTATAATGTAACTTATTACAAGAATGGCGACTATCTTCAGGTAGCCTATGCTAGCTGTCCGGGCACTTCGGGTGTGAACATCACGCCGCTCAATGTTCCTGCTGCCGGCACCACCATCACCGCCAACTTTGCGGGTATCGCTCCTGGTTCGGCTCTTGCCAGTGGCGATCCTGGCACCGCCATCACCGAATACTACAGCTTCGACCGTACCAGTCCTAGCACCACCGTCACCACTTATAATAAGGTTGGCACCGACAGCGAGGCAGGATGGCGTTATGGCTTTGTGGCAGTCAACGATCAGGACGAGAGTCTCTATTCCGAGATGTTCTCCGATCGTAACGGCACAGCCAGCTATACCATTCCAGCTGGCACCAAGCGACTCTATTTCGTGGTGGTGGGCGCCCCTTCCACCTATCACCGGCACTACTGGAACGAGGGTGCTGGCGTGGGCGAGACCGACGATTATCAGTGGCCTTACAAGGTGAAGTTTGGCAATACCAACCCTATCGGCTATAGCGAGCCAAAGAATACCACCATCGACTATACCGCTACGGGCGACGGCACTTCCTCCGACTTTGTGCTTGGCACCTTCTCGTTGAGCGAGAGTGGCATCCTTGCACAAGTAGCAGCTGCTTTCGATATGAATGAGGGCGATGTGAAGAGTCTTTTGCAGAGCATTTCTGCCGGCAGCACCTCAACCCCATCCGAGGGCAAGATCAGCTTCGGACTGCTGCAGCCCGACAACAGCTATACCTACACCTATACTGCCAACAGTGGTTTCTGGACCAACGATGCCGGCTATAGTGTGACATGGGGCAACAACCAGAGCGTGTATCTCGAGATCGACAAGAGCACGATGACCGCCACTTATGGGCACATGGGCAATGGTGGAGCCAAGAATATAACCCTGCATCCTGTCTTTGCCTACACCAAGAATGGCAAGACCTACTATGCGATTCTCAACCTGCATCTTGTCTATACCAACGGCAAGACGGTTACAGGCATCAGCCAAATAATGGATGAGTCGACTTCATCCTCTGCAGTCTACACCCTTTCCGGCAAGCAAGCAGTCACCGACAAGGGTATTTTGATTATAAAGGGGAAGAAATATATAAAGAAATAACGATTTACATTGAAAATAAAAGCCGCAGGGGAATTTCCCTTGCGGCTTATTTAGTAAAATTTGTTCGCTTTTGAAAAATAAAGAGGCATTGCTGCCTTTTCTTTTTGGCTTTCTACTATCACAAGTATACTCGCAAATAATTAAAATGAAAACAAGCTCTTTCGAGCTGTACTTGTTTATTCAACTACAGCAAAGTTGGTGCACATTAATGAAATGAAAGAATATATAGCGAATAAAATGACTAATTATTTTTGCTTGAAAAATATTGTAAGGAGAATGGCTGATTTAGTTTAAAATCGATAGTTTTATGAGGGTATTATGTTTGAATTTTGTGGATAGCAATTGTAGATTGGGCTGGCGCTTTGCGTGGGCACACAGAGGTGGCTACCTACATTGTTGGACATAATTTTTAGATGAATATCTGCTGCTGAAAACAAAAAAAGCACCAGTCTCGCGACTGATGCTTTCTTAATATCAAATATATGAGTCTATATAACATGATACATTCTATTATTTTACGTCACAATAGAAGGTTTCTTTCTGGGCAATCTTGATGCCTGCTTCGCTTAGCTTGGCTTCCATACCTTCGTCATCTCTGTGGGCTATAATGCTGTGTTTGTCTAGTTTAGGTTTTGT
>REGX01436592.1_pt1 | contig 16107 bp, 12 predicted proteins | sample 2276321 | NCBI WGS metagenome assembly REGX01 (sample SAMN08335021, study PRJNA423103) | bovine gut metagenome | biome: bovine gut metagenome; feature: rumen; material: feed digesta; isolation source: rumen digesta from from 15 high feed efficiency cows and 15 low feed... | host: Bos taurus ... | reverse complement strand
TATTGGACTGTTCCAGCTCTGGGCCGCTGGTTTCATCTGAAAGGTCATATTGCTTACGGAAAATATACCGATGATGGATGGCAGGAGGAGTTTACCCAGAAACGACAGAAATATACCAATGGCGCACTCTATCATAGCAAAGCAGGTTATCTGAAGATAGGAAGCGAGGAAAGATTTAATCCATTGTCTCTTGAGATGGGATTGGAGATGGCTTGTCAGTTTGGTGGAACTACCTATTATGAGCGGGATGCCAATGGAGATTTGATCGGTCATAAGGCAGGTTCTGGATTGAAGGACATGTGGCATGCTTTTCTTCCAGGAGGCCAGGATGCATCAGATGGAGCCTACGGAAATATCGAGGGAAACCAGTTGGGTAGCTGGGTGTTCCGTGTGAACTATGAGACAGAGGGATGGACAGCACATATTTATGGTGACCACTTTTTCGAGGACCATTCAGCGATGCTCTTCTTCGATTATGATGGTTACGATTCCGGTGAGAACTATAATGTGAAAAAGGATTTCCGTTTCTTCAGATATAAGCTGAAGGATATGCTCCTGGGTGCAGAGTTGAACTTAGTAACAGGCCGATGGATAAAGGATTTAGTCTTTGAATATATCTATACCAAATATCAGAGTGGACCTTTCAATCACGACCATACTATGAATATCCCTGATCATCAGGCGGGTGTAGATGATTACTATAATCATGGCAATTACACAGGTTGGCAGCATTGGGGGCAAGTGATGGGCAATCCGCTCTATCGTTCACCTTTATATAATGAGGATGGTCAGATACGTATTAAGGATAATCGTTTTTGGGGATTTCATTTAGGATTTGATGGTCAGCCTTTTGAGAAGCTTAACTATCGTGTACTTGCCACCTGGCAAGAGGGCTTGGGAACATACACAGACCCTTATACCCATTTTCATCATAATTTTAGTTTTATGGTGGAGGCAGCTTATCAGTTGAAACAGAACTGGAAGGTGAAGGGAGCCTATGGCATGGATTTCGGACATATTCTCGGATTAAATGCAGGATTCCAATTGACAGTATCAAAGAGCGGTCTCTTGAAACTTTAATTAGAAAAATAGATAATGAAAAAGATATATTTAAGTTTACTTTCTGCCTTTGCACTGGCCACTTGTCTCACTAGTTGTGAGATCGAAACTAGCGACAATGGCGATCTTGATGGTAATTGGCATCTTACACGCATAGATACCTTGGCAACTGGTGGTATCAATGACTTGAGTGAAAGCCGTTTGTTTTGGGCAATTCAAGCTAAGTTAATTCATGCTGTGGATTACGATTATAATATTGAAGCCTGCTATTTGAGATTTACTCAGACGTCGGATAGTTTAATAGTTCATACACCTTATCTCGATCATGGTCATCAAGACCATGAAGGGGGTGGAGATGTTGTAGTAAATGAACCTTCACCTTTGATTCCTTATGGCATCAACAGTCTTGAAGAGCATTTTGCCAAGGAAAAATGTGATGGTTATCATCTAATATTGAAATCAAAGACTCTTCGTCTTTATTTCACCAGCTTCTAGGTTGAATAATTCGTAATTTTATTATGCCGATGAGGTGGGGATACAATAAATCTCCTATAAATAAGGCTAATATTCTGCGCTTATTTATAGGAGATTTTTATATCTTCTCAAAATGGAGTAGTGCTAGAACTTCTTTCCGGATACTATAGAGATGAAAGTTCTCCAAAGAATCTGCATATCGAAACCAAGTGAATGGTGATCGAGATAGAAAAGATCGAGCTGAAGACGCTTGAGCATCTTTTCCATAGTGTCGGTATAACCATTATGGAGTGTAGCAAATGAAGTTACTCCCGGACGAATCTGGTAAAGCAACTCATAACGGCTGTCATGTTGCATTATCTGGTCGATGTAGAATTTGCGCTCAGGACGATAGCCGATAAAGGACATATCACCCTTCAACACATTCCAAAGTTGAGGAAGTTCATCCAGATGATGTTCACGCAGGAAAGTACCAACCTTTGTAAGTCGAGGATCGTTAGGAATCTCGAGTAGCTTTGGCTCGCCATGTTCTTCAGCGTCCAGGCGCATACTGCGGAATTTGTAGATATAGAAAGGGCGTCCGTGAAGTCCGATGCGTTCCTGTTTGTAGATCACAGGAAGTCCATCCTCGATACGGATAGCCAAGGCACAGATTAAGAACAGTGGGGAGAATAATATCAGGCACACTGCAGCAATCACGAAATCGAGAGATCTCTTAATGGTATCGTTGATGCTAATAATCATGTCTTCTTTTTTTTCTATACTAATGCTCGAATACATTTGTTTTGGTAGATTCAGATGTGTTAGGTTTATTCTTAGAACGTTAAGCATGTTATTTTATTGTTTTAATTATTTCTTTTTTTTAATATTCAAGTTCACTAATATATTGAAAAGTGTATAGATAGCAATATCAGCTAACAAAATGATAGTAATGTTAGTTAAGTTGTACATCAGAAAATTGAGGCAGATAAATCCCAATGCCAGTCCCAGTATTGTGAGTAAAGCTTTGTGCTGATTCATACCTGTAGCCATCAGTTTATGGTGAATGTGGTTCTTGTCAGCATCGAAGATAGGCTTGTGGTGAATCAGTCGGTAGCAGATCACACGTACCACATCGAATACAGGGATGATAATCAGACTGAAGGCCATGCACATACGATCTTCGCAGAAAGGCATCACCTGTCGGTTGTCCATCACAAACTTCACGAAAAGGAAGCCAAGGATGAATCCAAGGGTGAGACTACCTGAGTCGCCCATAAAGATCTTGTTGCCTTTTTCGGTAGTTCCGAAGATATTGTGATAAAGGTAAGGGATGAGAACACCCATCAAACCGGCGATGAGAACACAATAGATAAACAATCCCTCTCGCCAGAAGCAGAAGAGAAAGCCTGTGAGCGCCATGAGCGACAGACTCGCACAAAGTCCATCAATACCGTCGATCAAGTTCATGGCATTGTCAATGAATACAATGGTGAAGACGGTGAGAGGACAGCCTATGTAATAAGGTATCTCGTAGAAACCGAAAAGTCCATAAAGATTATTGATGTATAATCCAGCAAGTGGAAGGATGGAGGCAGCAACAATCTGCATCACAAACTTGATGTTTGCACTTAATCCGATGATATCGTCGATAATACCGGTGGTATAAATGATAAGCAGACTTACCATGAAATAAAGTGACCATAGATTGATTTCCACCTTCCTTGCCTGTGCTTGATTACCAAGAAGAAGCAAGGCGATGATAAAGGCCACTACCATACTTGGAAGAAAAGAGATGCCACCCAATCGTGGTACAAGGCAATGGTGTACTTTTCGCTGGTTCGGGATATCGTATAGGTTTTTATCCTTGCAATATTTCTGTATTGCAGGGATAGAGATAAATCCGCATAAAGCACTCACAATGAAAGCACCTAGAACGATTATATATTGAGTCATCCTATATAAATTACCTATAAAACATATAAATAACGTCATTATTATTAAGTTTATTATATCATAGGATATTTTTTTTCTAATATTTGTGTAATTCGAATTATTATTTTATTTTTGCAAATGATTACCGTGTGCCGTTTGATAGAGTAATTTTCTTTATAATATGGCTTTTTTCGGTTGATAAATTTAAGGTAAAGAATGAAAGTATCAATAATCACAGCAACCTATAATAGTGCAGCTACACTTAAGGACACGATAGAATCTATTTTATGCCAGACATATACCAATATTGACTATATAATTATTGATGGTGGCTCAATAGATGGCACCATTGATATTATTAAGGAATATGAGCCTAAATTTTCTGGAAAGATGAAATGGATTTCAGAGCATGATAGGGGAATATATGATGCTATGAATAAAGGTATAGATATGTCGTCAGGTGATGTCGTTGGTATTTTGAATTCAGATGACTATTTTACTTCAAAGGATGTACTCTCAAAGATGGTTGATGCCTTTGATGATCAGTCGTTGGATGCTGTTTTTGGAGATGTACATTTTATCAAGAACGGTAATCCTAATAAGGTGGCTCGATATTATTCCTCTCGGTATTTTACCCCTTTTTGGTTACGCTTTGGTTTTATGCCGGCACATCCATCTTTTTATGCCAGAAAGAGGGTTTTCGATATGGCAGGTGGCTATAGCCTAGATTATAAGATAGGAAGTGATTTTGAAATGATGGTTCGTTTGTTTCGCAAATACCATATTCATTACAAGTATCTCCAGATGGATTTTGTAACAATGCGTATGGGAGGAGCGAGTACGAGCGGAACTTCAAGCCATCATACTTTGCTGCTGGAAGATACAAGGGCTTGCAGGGAAAATGGAATCTACACCCATCCGCTCTTGATATGTATGAAATACCTTTATAAGGTCTTTGAATTTAGATGGTAAACTTCATGCTGAATAAATGCGAATGGGGTATGTTAATGAACGTATCTTCCTGATAGCTTTGCATTAAATGGTATAAAGCCAATTCTCTTAATGGCATTTGTATTAACGAAAGAAAAGTCGCCTTTATTTGGATTTTTAAAGAAGGGATTAGAAATAATAGAATGTTTGTCATGTTTGGAAATCCACTCTTTCCACTCTATGTTTGAAATGGTGATATTTCCCTTGGTGCTATAATACAAGTTATAGTCTTGGTCTATTTTTGCTTTGTCCCAATATCCAGTAAGAGTAGGACCCTCATTTTGATAAATGATATTATGCCTGAAACTTAGCATGCTATCTGTTTCAACAGAGTTTATTTCCCCTTGGTGTTGTATTCCTAAAGCAAATATATTATTTTCTACAATGTTATGCTTGCCGTAATGTAAATGATATCCACCGGAAGTGCAGTTATAAACAAGATTATTTTTTATTGTGATATAACTGGAACCTTCGTCGTTATAAATGCCCCAAGCCATCTTTTGGTAGCCAAAGACATTATAGATAACATTATTTCGTATCACAGTGCCGGGAGATTCCCCTAAAGTATAAATTCCAGCCAGGTCAGAAAGTTCCCCTTTTCCTATATCATGAATTAGGTTATATTCAATAATATTATTTGTTGATGGGTTAAATTCATTTTTTTTATCTTTGTTGTATCCCCAGTACCATCCAGCTGAAATAGCAGTATAATACATATTTGATAGTTCGTTGTGTGATATGGTGTTGTTCTTGGAGTTCAATATGAGAATTCCAACACCACATGCCTGATCATTGCCAATATTATCAATGAGGTTGTTTTCTATTATGTTATTACTTGAGATTAGCCTGTTATCTTGAAGTCTATTTCCCAGGCCCAACTTAATTCCACCTATACCTAAATCTTTAAATGTACAATTTTGGATTTTATTATTGTAGCATTCTTGACGAAGCCAAATTCCATTGTTGCCTGTATGTATTATATGGCAATTAATGAAACTTATATTATTTGTATAATCCAATTCAATGCAGGCCTCAGTGTTATAAGCAGCTTGTAGAGGACCATCCCCTCTTTCTGGTGTGAAATGGGCAGCATATCCGAAGGAGATGTTCTTGAAGGTAATGTTTTGTATAGGTGAAATAGGGGTGCCATGTAAAACAAGTAGCTTTGATATTTGTGGGACAATACAGTTACTTTTTTCAATAGTCTCTCCTTCACGTGGGCTATAATAAATTCTTTGTTTTGCTTTATCAAAGTACCATTCTCCTTTTTGGTTTAAAGCATTTTTGTAATTATAGAGGATACATCTTGATCCATCTGTAATCATATTATCTGGATTTATGTATTCTTTGTTGGTGAGGATGATGTTCTTCTTCATGTCCACACCGGTTAACCATCTATGTGTGTTGTCCCATTTATGGTAAAAGCGAACTTTTATATTTTTTATTTCATCATCGCTTAGATTCTTAAGTGAAAGCATATCTTTTTGCTTTAGCTTAACTGATAAAGTGGTGATGTTGTTCTTGTCTGGCTCTGATTGGGAACTACCAACAACAGTAAACCACGATGTGTCAGGGGTTTTTGCCAGTGTAGCTCTGTTCCCGTTGATAAATAGTTGTTCTGCGTTGTATATAGTAGGGACTATACAATAATACAGATTAGCTTTTTCTTTTTTCCAATTCGAAATAATGTTTCCTCCTATGAATTCTGTTTTGTTATTTTCAGACCCTTCTATAACAATAGGGCGGGAAGGAACTTTATTGATGATAATTGATTTGTCTATATAGTATTTTCCTTCATTGATTTTGATAAATAGAGTGTCTTTTTTGCTATATTTCTTTCTCCTAGAACCAAGTTCTAATGCTTTTGTAAGCGATTTTATGGGCATATCCCTTGTTCCCTTGTACGAGTCGTCTCCATTATAGGAAACGTATATGATTTCGTTGCCAAATAATGATATTGGCAAGAAGAATGCAATAAGTATTATAAAAATCCGATTTGTCATAGTGCAAAAATAAAAAATATTATTCATAAAACAATAATTTTGAAATAAATAGTTATATTATTATGAAGGTGAAAAATAAGACAATAGCAATAAATACAATCATGCTATATATTCGCATGTTGTTTGTAATGGCCATTAATTTATACACCAGCCGTGTAATTCTTCATATGTTGGGAGTAACCGATTATGGCATTTATAATGTTGTTGGGGGAGTTGTTACTTTCTTTGCTTTTTTCCAGGGACCATTAACAGACGCAACTCGCCGTTTTCTTACTTTTTCTATAGGAACAGGTAACTATGTAGAGTTAAAGAAAGTCTTTTCGTGTAGTTTGTTTATCCACATAATAATCTGTGCTCTTATTCTTATTGTATCAGAAACAGTTGGAGTTTGGCTGCTATATAATAAGATGGTTATTCCTGCAGACAGAATGTTGGCTGCATTCTGGACCTTGCAGGGAGCTATAGCTGTTGTAATATTGTTGATGATTAGTACACCGTATAATGCAGATATTATTGCGAATGAGAAAATGAATGCTTTTGCGTATATCTCTATTTTGGAAGTATCTGCGAAATTGGGTGTTTTGTATCTTTTGTCTTACTTTAGTGTAGATAGACTAATTTTGTATTCTGGTCTTTTAATACTTGTTCAGATTCTGGTTTGTGTGAGCTATATGTTTTATTGTTTCAAAAATTTTTCGGAGTCTCGAACTTTTGCAACATATGATAAATCAATATTTAAGGTATTGTCATCTTTCATAGGATGGACAATGACTGGGGGCATTTCAAGTGTCTGCTTTAATCAGGGTGTAAATATACTTTTGAATATCTTTTTCAACCCAGTGGTAAATGCCGCAAGAGGAATTACGATGCAAGTTCAAAGTGGAGTGTTCCAATTTTGTAATAATTTTCAGGTTGCAGTTTCACCCCAGTTGACAAAAACATATGCACAAAAAGATTTCAATAGGATGCATAGCTTGCTTGTTGCAAGTTCAAAGTTTTCTTTTTATTTAGTATTGATGATCTCAATGCCTTTGTTTTGGAGAACTTCAGATATCCTGCATTTATGGTTAGGCATAGTTCCTGATTATACAGAGGTGTTTGTTAGAATAGCTTTATTTGTTGGTTTAATTAATTCTCTTGCAAATCCTTTGATAATATCAAATCATGCAACTGGAGAACTTAAGAAATTCCAAATAATAGTAGAGTCTATTCAAGTTGCTATATTACCGATATCTTATGTGGTACTGAGGTTTTTTGACGGAAATCCAGAGTCTGTCTTTTATATACAAGCTGTTGCAACTTTGATTGCGCAGTATGCTCGAATGGAAATAGTACTTCCTAAGATAGGCATGGCACCTATCCTTTATTCGAAGAAAGTTATAGTGCCATCGTTATTAGTGCTTGGCTCGTCTTTGTGCTTAGACTACCTATTCTTTGATGTGTTATTCTCACAGGCAGGGCCAAAATTGTTAATCTCTTGTATAGTGTGTGTGTTAATTTCTATATTTTGTTCATTCATTTTTGGTTGTTCAAAAGTTGAAAAGCAACTCTTAAAGGGAGTGGTATTACATAAATTAGGAAAATGAAAACAGTATTGATAAAAGCAAATACAATCGTTAAGTCTACATTTGGTGGAGAAAAGTATGTCTCAGGTGTAGGCCGTTCTACTTATATGCTCTTGGAAGCTTTGTCAAAGCTGCCATCTTTACCTTTTAAGGTGAAGCTATATGCGTCGGGTATAAACAGCATATTTCATAAAAATGAGTTACCTTTTAGTTACCATACCTTCCCTGTTCCTCAACGGTTTGGAGTTTCGGCAGAAGCAGTATATGAAAGAAATTTAATTAGTCATGACTTGCTTCATATTCCACATAATTTTGATAATGTTGCGTGGAATGATCGTTTTGTGGTAACAATGCATGATACTTGCCTTTATGATATATCCAAGGAACGAGGCGATAATGCAATGCTTCATTTGTGGGAAGAAACTGCTAAAAGATCAAAGGGTATAATAACGTGTTCTGAAAGTAGCAAGAATGATATCATTGACCGGTTTGGAGTTAAGGCAGATAAAATTTCTGTTATACCATGGGCTGTTTCTCATAATTTGTTCAAGGTATTGTCAGACGAAATAGTGACAGAATGTCTTGCGTCATTAAAAATAAATTCTCCCTATTTTCTTTCTGTTTCTTGCTCAAAGAAGAGAAAGAATATTCTCAATTTGTTAAAGGCTTATCAGGTGTTGAGACAGATGGAAAAGGATGCCCCTAAATTAGTATTGTTATGGAATAATCCACCAACATCCATACTAACTGAATTCTCAAAAGAGATAGAGGAAGGTTCAGTTGTATTCCTCTCTACAGTATCTGATAATGATCTGGTTTGTTTGTATAATGGTGCTGTAGCAACATTATTTCCTTCACGCTATGAGGGATTTGGCTTTCCGATATTGGAATCCTTTGCTTGTGACACTCCCGTGATGACTTGCCGTAATTCTTCTTTGGCTGAAGTAGGAGGGGATGCAGCTTATTATGTTGGAGAAGATGATATAGAAGAGATGGCTCATTGTATGCTAAGCTTTATTGACTCCACTTTTAATGAAAAGCAAAATAGGCAGCAGAGAAAGGAGCAGTTAGCAAAATTCTCTTGGGAAAAGACAGCTCAGAAATATGTGGATTTCTACGAAAGGTATCTCTAGGAATTTTCATTCCATGCCTTTTCGTATATTTTCAAGTATTTCTGGGTAGCTTCCTGCCAAGTGAATTTTTTGGAATTTTCTAGTCCAATGTTTATGAGCTGAGTTCTGATTTCCTGATTGTGCAGCACTTGCAGTTTCTCTGTTATCTCTTTTGGATCTAAACTATTGAGAAGAAAGTTATTGTAGCCAATTATTTCAGGAATAGAAGAACCATTATAGGCTATTACAGGACACCCTGCTTTTTGAGCTTCTATGACTGGAAGTCCGAACCCCTCATAAGATGAGGGATAGACAAGGCAATAGGCATTGTTATATAGTCTGTTCAGTTCTTCGTCAGATACAAAACCTAGATATTTGAAATCACAATTTTTCTTTTGCAATAAGGTTATTTCATCAGGAGAGAGCTTATTTCCAACAATTAATAATTTGAGTCCGCATTCTCTTACAGGATCAATTATTTTATCAAAGTTTTTATATTTGTCTCTTCTACCAACAAATATTACATACTCTTTTGCTGGTTTCTCTAAAAGATCTATCCTTTTGAAGACGCTGCTCACACCGTTATAGACAACATCTATTTTTGCTTCATCGACTTGTGGAATAAATTTTAAAAGATCTTTTTTGGTATTTTCAGATATACATATAACACGATCGGATCCTTTTATTGCAGAATACATTTGAAGGTTATGTACATTCTTTACAATAGGATTATTTACAAAATAATCGTACGTAAAATCATGTACAGTGGTAATATTTATTGCATTTCTGCTTTTGCATAGTCTGAAATAACTTGAGTGAAAAATGAACTTCTCTTTATTGTGGTATTTACAGTTCATATATCTTTTTAGCGTCATATAGCTGCTGTCTCTGTTTTCGATTAGTTCTTCGGGAAGCAAAAGCTCTTTTCTACTTTCGTTTTTATTGCAGCCATTGTATTCAATGAAATGTAAATTTTCATTGGATTTAAGAAGATTCTCGATAAGATTGTTCCATACCACGGAAATACCACCTGCTTTTTGTATGGAATATATAATGTTGTCTAAGACGATGTTCATAAAAGACTTTTGTAAATTTTAGAATATTGCTCGTTTATTATAGTTGCTGAGAATTTCTTTGCGTTTTGAAATCCTTTCTCTATAAGTTCTTGTCTATAATCTTCTTGCTGGATGATTTTAAGAAATCCATCTCTGATTGATCCTATATCGTTTGGATTTACCAGGCATGCTGCATTGTGAGAGATTTCTTTCATTGGATTTATATCTGATGTTAGCACGGGACGCCCAATAGCCTGGCCTTCAATGATAGGCATCCCAAAGCCTTCGTATATAGAAGGGAATGAAACAATATCGCATTTACAATACTCATTGTATAATTCTTCGTCAGAAAGGTTTTTCTTAATCACGAAATCGATGTTGAAATCTTTCATCTTTTGAATGATGAGATCATCTACCTCGCCAATAATAACATATCTACAAGATATTGTTTTTATAGCTTCGATTGTTCGTTCAAGATTTTTGTTCCATGCGGTGCCTATGTGTAGAATAGTAGGATAGTTATTATTAAATATCTTAGGATTAGGTTTATATGAATCTTCTATAGGATTGTAAATAGTACATACTTTTTCAGGTGATAGATTGAACTCTTTAAGTAGTCTCAATCTGGTTGTTTCTGAAATGCAAGTAATAGCACTTGCGTATTTCAAGGGAAGTGAAAACCAAAAATATCGAAACAAACTTCTTTTCCAACCTTTATATTGGTCAAGTAATACCAAATCGTGTATAGTGAGCACATTTTTACAATCTTTCAAAGCAATAGTAAAGTATTGAGGCCCACCAGTCATATGGTTGATTCCTGCTTTGTTTCTGTTTTTTCGAACAAATATCAAATTTTTTAGAATACTAATGATGTCAGCCTTATGGCAAGGAGCATAATAAACCTTTGAATGCTTTTGGTTTAAAGCAATTATTGGTTTAAATACTTTTTCTATACTAAATCCAGATTTTGAATTTCTGATGAAAAAAGATATATTAATGAGTTTGTCTGACATAATCGGTATTTATAAATAATCCTTTGTAAGGTTCGAATAAGTCGAATTTTCCTTCAATAGCAAAGTTATCAAATCCTTTCTTGATATTAATATAACAATATGCTACCAATACGAACATAATAAGTAATTTTCCGTAGTTTGGCTTGAATATTGTTAATACGTATGGTATCAAGAACATTTCCATAATATTGAAATAGATCAATGCTCGGCTTACAATTATTTGCAGTGGGGTGCCATTGAAAAGGACGTAGAAAATGCTTCCTAAGAAATACATATTGAAGAATGTATAATAGGAATCATCTTTATCGTCTACTTTTTTATCGAATATCATTAAAAGTGAAATCCATAATAGCTTTCGAATTAGTGAGAATATTATTGAAACAATGGAGAGGTCATTTGTCATGTTCGTATAGGCATCGGCTTTGTCCTCCATGCTTCCATTCAATACGAGTGCTAATCCTGTTGATAATGTTTTTATTATTCCGGAGAATGATATAGCAAGTGCAATTCCCAAAACAATTAGAAGATACCGATTACGAATCTTTTTATTGAAGAATACTGCTGTCGCGGCAATGGCTACTGAATGATGGAAAAAGAATGCTATAGCAATGAATAGTAGATAATAGTAACGCTGTCCTTTGGCTAAGTAGATTAGTCCAATGGCGTATATACTCATAGCGATAAATTGGCGGTTCATACCTAAATATGGTAATGTTACCATATAAAATACCAATATAGAAACGAATGGATATTTCGATAGTTTGAAAATGCAAATAAAAAATAGCGTATAGAATATTACAGCATGTATTATTAGGTATACAGTATATTCATCGGAGATAAAATATGATAGTGCAAACAGCATCAAATATCCCGATTCGAATTGATTTGTGTAGTTAACATATTCAATTCCGTTAGCCATGTCTTCGTAAGCCTGGGTATATGGTAACCAGTCAGTTCCAGTCTCCCATCTAAGTCCATCGTGGAAAATTAGGAATATAAAGCAGACAAATGCAAAGATCACTTTGTATTTATCTACTATTTCCTTATTGAATACATTAAGAAACGCTAACGATGAAAATAACAGTATGGCTAAAATATACATTAGCTAATTTTATTATTATTTTTTGCGTCTATTATTAAAATTCCAAAACTGGTTACCACAAATCCTAGCATTATAAATCCAAGTACAATGAGCATTCGTTTAGGTGAGTCTTTTCTAATAGGAACTGTCGCTGGCTGGATTTCGGTAAATGCAGGAGTTCTTTCTTGTACTTTAGCTTGTGCCAGTTGAACTTGTTGTGCAATCTGATTATATATATTATATCTGAGTTGCATCTCATTCTCATATTCTTCTTGCTTTGCCTTGATGGATTCCAATACTACTTCCTCATTAGCATCAGAGTAGCTTGAATATCTCTGCTGGGCTTTTACATAATCAGCTTTGGCATTTTTTAGAAGTTTCTTTGTATATTCCAAGTCATTACGTGCTTTCTTTGTTCGATAGTTTGTAATGTATTGTTGGAGTTTGTGCTGAACCGTATCTGCAAGCTGAGCCGAGATTTCTGCATCTTGACTAGTTACTTGTATGCTAATAATACTTGTTTTCTTGTCTACTTGACATGAAATGGAGTGTTGAATGTTTTCAGCAATTCCATATTGTTCTTTTGTAAGTTTAAAGGTATTTATAATATCTTTGGAGGAGTCTGGCTTTTCCTTCTTGAATATACTAATGATGGAGTTTTTGATTTTAATCCACCAAGGCTCTTTTTGATGAGCTTTAATATACTCGTAATAGTCCATATTTTTAATAGTTCCATCACTAGAAGATACTTTTACCTTAAACATGCTAGTTAGGAATGGGGTAGAACCAACTACTTGTGGATATAGTTCAGGATAAATTGCATCTATTGAGCCTTTAGAGCCATCAAGGTTTACGCCAACCATGGAGGCTAAATCACTAAGATTGCTTGACAATCCACTTCCGGAACTAATTTCTGGAGCTAGGGATACTTCTGCTTTGTAAGTATTTGGCAAGCTAAGTGATATGATAACTCCAATGATAGCCATCGTACCACAGCTTATTCCAAAAGTTATTTTTTTTGACCATAATAATTTAAATATTTGTATCAGGTCAATTTTCTCATTGTTATTTTGGTTCGTTTCCATGTTCTTTTTTATCGTTCCATATTAGCAATATTGGCAATCATTGTTGCGATAGATGCCATACTTGTACCCATTGTTGCAATCTCGGCAGGACTAGAGCGGTGGCGGATCTTGTTAGGAACCACGATTTCACAACCAGGTTGTACTTTGGCTCCTGCACTTACTTTTCCCACCATACCATTCATGTAAATAATGTAGGCTTTGCTCTTGCGGGCTCCGTTGGCAAATCCTCCGGCAGCGTTGATATAGTATTTTGCACTCTTTCCAGCCTCATAGGCTACGGTGTTAGGATACATCACCGATCCATTGATCTTCACGGTTGCATTGTAGCGAGGCAATACCAGTCGGTCGCCCTCACGCAATACGATGTTGGCATCGCTCTCTGGGTCCTTGATAGCCTTGTCAAGCTCGATACCAACGCTGTAGCTGTCTGGTATCTGGTATTTGCGAGCCTGTGCCTTTTCCGACTGCTCACTTACTGCTGTGAAATTTCCTGTTCCGTTAGCAGCCATTTCCATAAGGTTCTGCTGGCGCTGGTCTTGTGCCATTTTCATGGCTGCCTCCATACGCTTGCGCTCTATCTCGTTGGTGCGGCGCTCCAGGCGGGCTCCCTTGATGTAGGCAAGATCAGTTGGGCCACCGGCTGCCTTCAACAGGTCGGTGAGTCGGGCATTGCGTTTGGTCAGGGTGAAGGTTCCGGCAAACATCACCTCACCACCAATTTCTACGTTCTGCTGGTGGGTGTAGCCCGGACTTGAGAATACATATACTTCATCGAATGGCATCAGGGTGAAACCTGGGGTGCCGTCGATTACGAATCCATCCTTCAAGCTCAGTGAATAGGTCTTGCCAATCACACTGTCTGGCTCTGTTGCTGCAGGGTCGTTGGCACGACGGTTTACATTCACCTTCACCGTTGAGGCCTTGTCGGTCAAGCCTCCAGCCTGAAGCACGAAGTCCTCGATGGTCTCGTTGTCGGCATAGCGATAGGTGCCTGGATACTGCACCTCACCACGGATGGTGATGGTACGCTGCTTGATACGGTCCTGTCGGGTAGGGATGAAGAGCACATCGTTCTCCTTCAATGGAATGTCGGCTACCTTGCCACTCATGATTCCTGCCAAATCGACAGAGATCACCTCGAGGGTGCGGTCGCTTTTCATACGGTGCATCACGGCGTGCTCGGTGAAGGCTTCCTCGGTAGGTCCCTCGGCATGGGCAACCAGTGTGCGAACGCTGTTCACGTCACCACCGATATTATACATTCCCGGACGGAAAACGGCTCCCTTCACCTCTACGGTGTTCTCGTAGCGAGGTAGAATAGAGTCAACGCTAACAGAGTCGCCATCAGCGATATGGAAACTGCTGAAGTCGAATTCCTCCACGTTGAAGACGGCATATTCACGACCAGTCTTGCGGTTCACGCGAACACTCTTCTTGTAGGCATCGCCAGTGAAACCTCCGGTATATTTCAGAATGGAGCTGATGCTCTCATTCTTCTTCATTTCATAAATCATAGGGCGCTTCACCTTTCCGGCAACAGTTACCAGACAGTCGTATGGACCCACCACAATCACATCGTTGTCGGCGAGGCGCACATTGCCGGTAAGCTTTCCGTTGAGGATGTAGTCGTAGATGTCGACAACACTCACCAGCTTGTTGCGGCGATACACCTTGATGTTACGCAGTGTACCCAGTTCATTGGTTCCACCTGCCATATAGAGGGCGTGGAAAACAGTGGCGAAGGCCGATAGAGTATAGGTACCTGGAGTCTTCACCTCACCCATCACGTTCACCATAATGGTCTTGGTCTGTCCCACGGTGAGCTTTATCTGACTGGAACGGTAGCGGCTGCCCACGGTGCGACGTAGCTTGGCATTTGCCTGAGCCACCGACAAGCCGGAAACAGAAACCGGACCATAGCCTTCGATCACGATGTCGCCATCAGGAGTAACCGTGCACTGCATCGACTTCTGCGAAGCACCGTAGATATCCACGTTCACAGCATCGCCAGGACCGAGACGGTAGTTCTGAGGAGTAGCGATATTCATGTTTGGCTCGAAGGAAAGTTCCTTGTTGTTGAAGATATCGCGGCCAAACACCTTAGCTTTTTTCTTTTTCTTCTCAGCGTAGTATTTCTTCACGATAGCAGCGGTGTCGGGATACATACCCTCCATTTCCTCCTGCATATCGCCATATTCCTCATCATCCTCATCATAAGTATGCGTGTAGGAATAATCTCTTTCAGGTTGAACACGTAAGTTGGAATAGTTCTCAGATTTCTCATCCATGCCCTTACCGTAGTCGGTACGTGTCTTACCGTTGTTCTGACGAGAACGAGTGTCGTCGGCCACCTGTCCGCTCTGGGCACCGATAGACGACTGTTTCTGCATTTTCTCATACTTACTGCGAACGCGTCTAATCTGTGAGATATTCACGCCGTTCTGCATGAGTTTTGTAACGATTTGAGCATTGGAAGTACCCTTGGCGTGTTCTTTTGCGACCATCTGCATAACTTGGTCATCGGTCATAGACTGAGCCATGATGCTTAGTGGAAAAAGCATCACACAAAGGGCTAATAACAATTTCTTCATATATCGATATATTCTTATTCTTTTATATATTAACCGATTTTTCTCGGTTTTATTATAAAAGAGGTAAAAAGTTTTTGTTTGTTCCTTGATTAAGGAACCGAAATTTCCTTTAATCTCTAATTTTTATTCTTTAATTTTTATTCTCTAATCTTTAATCTTTAATCT
>REGX01237720.1_pt1 | contig 16236 bp, 8 predicted proteins | sample 2276321 | NCBI WGS metagenome assembly REGX01 (sample SAMN08335021, study PRJNA423103) | bovine gut metagenome | biome: bovine gut metagenome; feature: rumen; material: feed digesta; isolation source: rumen digesta from from 15 high feed efficiency cows and 15 low feed... | host: Bos taurus ... | reverse complement strand
GCAAAGGCCGCGCCGCAAGAACAAATCACGCATTTTCAATTTTTTGTCATGTACTTAACAATTAAATATATTAAATTAAAACAAACAATTACAATTATGGCAAAAGTTTTTAATGACGCTAACATTAATGAGGCAATCCAGTCGGGGCAACCCGTAGTTGTTGACTACTGGGCAGAGTGGTGCGGGCCATGCAAGGCCGTTTCTCCTATCGTTGACGAACTGGCACAGGAGTTTGAAGGACGTGTGGTAATAGGAAAATATGACGTTGATGAGGGTGATGGTGACTTTATGGCACAATATGGCATTCGCAACATCCCCACCATACTCTTCTTCAAGGGTGGACAACTAGTTGACCGCAACGTGGGCTCGATTGCCAAGGACGCTCTTAAAGCAAAAGTGGAAGCACTATTGTAAAAAGAAGTGAGACAAGGAGGACTATTATCAGTGCCTCAAAATCTCAACCTATAAACACACACAGAGGCTCAGCGTGAGGAAACCTCTGTGTGTGTTTTTTTGTGTGTATTATTGAAACACAATATAGATCATTCAGCGCCACCCTATTTACCTAATCATCACTTTCTTGCCTTGATGGATATAAATGCCAGCTGGGAGATGGGCAGGATTCATCTTGCGCCCCATTAGGTCATAGTAGTTATTATCAACGGGGCGAACGTAATCGTTGCCAATCGTATCAATGCCAGTGTAATCGCTAGGATAAACTTGGTAAGCGGCATAGCCATTACCCATTGTGTACTCATAGATTATCGCGCTCCTGCGGTTTAGCGGCACCACGCGAAAGAATGAGCCACATGATGGATTAGCACTGTAACCGCCAGCCCCCATGGGTGGCACAGTTGCTATGGCAGCCGCATTAGCACTCATGTCGCGAATGGTGAAACCACCGTTATAGTTTGTGCCACTGGTGTAAAGAAAGAGTTCGTGACCGTCGAGCACAAAATAAGCTCCTCCCACCGAGGAGTTACTATTAGGAGGGGTTGTGTTAAGCGAGCCTGTGATATACTGGCCTTTATCTTCGCCATCATAGAGGTTATAGCCCTGGTTGCGTACTTGATAAATAAACTTTTGGGCATCTTCGCCCATGGGAAAAATCATGCCTGCGGTGCTGCTGGAAAACGAAGTTGGGCCTGTGACAAGCGCTTCCTGAAACTCGCCATTAGCAATTTTCACCATTGTCACATAGCTCCGTGTGTTCTGGAAGTGATACACCACGCCTCCTTCCTCGCTCATCACGTCACCAATGGCGCTGATAAAGTTAGTTTGTCCCTCTTCATCAAGCTGGAAATCCACCTCCACGGGCTCGGCACTGATGTCACCGTTAGGATAAATGATAAGCTTATTAGGATTCTTTGCCAAACCGTCGTTGCGCTGAATTAGATTGCCGGCAGTGTCGAAGCAGATGCCATGACTACTGGTGCCCGGAGCCTCACTCAAGTTGCCGTCGGGGTCGAGAATTACAAGTTTGCTTGTGGAGTAATTGTTGGCATAGAAAATACCATCCTCGGTGATAGCTGCTTGCTGTGCCGATTTATAAATTGACTCAACTTCTATGCCCGACGGAAAATTTACGGGCAAGTTTCCTTTCTCGCGTGTGTAGGAGAACAGCGTGTCAATCTTGATTTCGATGGGAGTGAGTGGCTCCACAATGGCATCCCAGTCAATATCGGCAAGATCGGGCATCTCACTGGCCATCAGGTAGTCACAAGTAATCATCGACACTCCCATTTCGCCATAGAGCTTGTAGTTAGCAAGAGAGTTTACTGTCCACACAGCCACTTCCAAGCCCTTGTCGTGAAACTTCTTCACGGTGTACTTGTCAAGACATCCAGCCTCAATGCTGGGCATCAGTCCCCATTGCACAATCCAGTTGAAGTGTGTCGCCCAGTTACTGTTACACAAGAACTGGCACTTGAGCGCAGGATAATTAGTGCGCACATATTCAAGCGAGTTGCGCATCGAGGTTAGGATAATGGCTTTGCTTGTCAAGCCTTTTTCCTCAATGAGCGCCGCTAGTCCAGGGAAGTTGCTCATGTCATTATTGTTAATACCTGTAGTCCACTTGAGCTCCACAACCGGAATCACATTTTTCTCAATGCAAATGTCGAGATACTCGGCAACGGTGCAAATTTTGCCCGTGTAGGTCACGCCACCACGTGTTTGAGTATAGTTCTCGGCTTGCAGTTGTGCCAGTGTGGCATTAGCGACGGTGAGATTGCCACCCACCGCGTTAGTAGTCTCGTCGTGACTAATCACATATTGCCCATCGAGTGTTACACGCACATCACACTCCAGGCCCTCATAGCCATAATAGTCCACACCATTGGTGTAAGCCTCAACAGTGTTCATCACGCCACGGTAGCTACCACGGTGGCCAATGAAGGTTGGCTTCCATGCCCATGCACTTATCAGGCACAGTGCCGAAATAGTAATAAGTAGAAATCTTTTCATGGTGATATTGTTTAAAAAAACTTATTTTACACGGCAAATATAAACAATTTGCAATTTATATGCAATTTTTATTCACTATTTTCCAAAAAAGCGAGTCTTGAGTTCTCTTTTTGCGAAAACCCAAGACTCGCCATTATGTCCTGTTAAACTATATTTATTAAGAACTGAGGTCCTTATTTATCTAAGTCGATAAGGATATAGTTCTTTGAGCCAAGCCCTATCTTTTGCGCATAGTCGGTGATATAGGTGCCATGCTGGCGATTGATGCGCTCAATAAGTGGCTTATTGTCGTCGCCTGGCTTGCCTCTGTAGTTAAACACCTTGTCGAGGCACGCTTGGTCCACTGCCACAGGGTCGAGGCTGGCGAGGATTCCCATGTCCTTGAGCTTAGGCTCATCGGGGCTGCCATCGCAGTCACAGTCCACGCTCATATTGTTCATCACATCAATGTAGATTACACGACCTCCCATGTAGTTGTGCACGGCTTGAGCAGCCGCAGCCATCGACTCCAAGAACAAGTCTTGAGTGGGACCAGCCGCAATGTATTCCTTAGTCCATGTGAGCCCAGGGTCATCGGTCTTTCCGGCGCTATGTATATAGGCCTTTCCTGCAGTAGATGCCACGCCAATGCTCGCATTCTTGAGCACACCGCCAAATCCGCCCATGGCATGCCCCTTGAAGTGGGCAAGATTAATCATGAAGTCATAGTTAGCCAAGTGTCCACCCACGATGTCATATTTCAAGTGCTTCTTGTCCTGAATGGGGATGCGAATTTGGTCAAACTCGTCCATTATGTCGACCGCAAAGATTGAGTCAAAACCATGCTCGTGAATGGTCTGCCAGTGCTTTTTCACGTCTTGGCGTGAGCCGCCATAGGCTGTGTTACACTCAACGATAGTTCCGTTCACCTCATCCACAAGGTTTCGGATTAATGTGGGTTTCAGGTAATGGTTATTTCCTCCCTCGCCAGTCGAGATTTTCACTGCCACGCGACCGGAAGCCTCTACTCCCAGCGCTTTATAGATTTTCACCAGCGACTCAGGGCTAATGTCGCGGGTAAAGTACACCTTGCTTTGCGCCTGCGCCATAACACACATCAGCGCCACAGCTATTAAAAGAAAAAACTTTTTCATGCTACACTATTAATATTAATGATTATTATATTGTGCAAAATTAGTGATTTTAAATGAATTATTTGTATTTTTGTACATTAAAACATTTTATCTATGAAACAATTCACACCCGAGCAACTAGCCGAAATCGAGAAGATGATGAGTGGTGACCCTTATGATGCCACAGGCAACACCCTGCTACTCGACATCTTGCAAGAAACACAAGAGATGTGCCGCGACTACAACAACATTCGCCCTTCGCATCAGGACGAGAAAGACGCGCTCATCAAGCAAATCCTGGGCAAAACAGGCGAGAACCTCAAGGTGATTCAACCTTTCTTTTGCGACTATGGCTTCAACATCCATGTAGGCGAGAACTTCTTTGCCAACACTGGCATGACAATCCTTGACGAGGCACTGGTCACATTTGGTGATAATGTTTTCATAGGGCCTAACTGCTCGTTCTACACCCCATGCCATCCGCTCGATGTTGCTACCCGCAACAAGGGTGTGGAGTGGTCTTTACCCATCACTGTGGGCAACAACGTGTGGCTTGGCGGCAACGTCACGGTGTGCCCCGGTGTTACCATTGGCGACGATTGCGTGATAGGTGCCGGCAGCGTTGTCACTCACGACATCCCGGCAGGTACCATCGCCGCCGGCAATCCTTGCCGAGTAATTAGAAACCTTTAGCTGAAGAAATGAAACGACCTGCATTGGTCTATTTCAACTTATCATACACCTCATCACTCACAGGCTCAAGCCACTCGTTGCTTGCGCCAGCCTCGATGTGGGTGTGATAAGTGAGATGTTGCATCCACGAGTCGCGAGCGGCGCCATGCCAGTGCTTAGCCTCGGCAGGAATTGCCACCACCTTGCCAGGAGTGAGTTCTACTGGCTCTTTTCCCCACTCCTGATACCATCCACGTCCAGCCACACACACTAGCACCTGCACCTGGTTGTGATGAATGTGCCAGTTGTTGCGGCAGCGAGGCTCAAAAGTCACGTTCACGGGACCACCATTCTCGGCATCAAGTGGAGCCAAGTAACTATTGCCAATGAAATACTGGGCATAGTCATCGTTGGGGACACCAATGGGATAGGGGCTATCGGCAATGCCATGCTTATAGATTGTGGCGAGCTTAGTCTCATCAATAGCCTCGCCTAGCACTGTGGCTATGGCTCGAGCGCAACGCTCAGCCTCTTTGAGCCCTACCCTGCTACTCAGAACCTGAGGAATAGCCTTTATCTCCTCGTCCATTAGTCCCATGTTGCGAGAGCCACTCACGTGAGCAATGAGTTGTGGCATCACACCTTCAATACCACTCAAAGCCGACACCGTCACCAGTTCACGCTCGGCATGAGTGAGATTGTCGCGGGCAAAGATATCGCCAAAGAGGTGCGCCTTCAGGTAGTAGTCGGTAGCTGGCGCAAACTCATAGTTGAATGGCGTGCCACCGCACAGCTTGGTTTGCACCTGAGTGCCTTGCTTGAGGGCGTCATAACCAGCAGGAAGTGGACTGGCATCACGCCCTTCGACTACAGTTTTGCCAGCTTGTTGCCGTTGCTTGATAACCTGTTGCAATGTACCCAGTGAGTTTAGCGAGCGCGGGAAGCCGGTGTAGGCATAGAGCTGACTAAGCGCCTCCTTTATTTCACTAACTGTCATTCCGGCATCCATGCCGTCATTAATGGCATTTACCAAATTACCCTGGTCGCTTTTAGCCTCCAAGCAGGCTATTGCTACCATGCATTGTTGTTTCTCGTTGAGTTTCATTGTGTTTTGTGCGTTTATTGAGTGGCCCAGTATCACCATTAATGCTACAGCAACCACAGTTTTACTTATTCTCATAATAAAATCAATTAATTTTTTACAATGCAAAATTATCTCATTCAATCGCAAAGCGCAATACACAAATCTCCTATTTTATTACCATTTTTACCGAAACTAGGCACCGCCCGGTGATTTCACACATGCAATGTGGGTGGGAAGGACGAGAGTGCCACTTGAAATTGTGGCGCTGATGGCGAGACGCAGGGTGCGGAACCGGGGTGCCAGTAATGGCCGTGACAATGGCGCGGCAATAACACCTGTAGCTCTCACACGACTTATTATAAAACCATGACAACTGCTACCACGCTCTCCCCGCAAAGTTAATTCAAGCTCGCCCTGTGGCGTCATGCCACTACTTGCTGATGTGGTGAACACATTCCATGTGACGCGCCGCAGCGTGGCACGCATCATGGCGTCGACCTCCACTGGTTGCGACTGGTAACTCACAGCCATCATGGCATTTTGCTCTTCGCTCAAGTTGAGCAACGCGCCTCTACTATCAACAGCTAGCGCATGGCGAGCATCGCTATAGAGCGAGCCCACTTGCAGCGAACGTCTGTAAGTCCGTCCCGACGGCATCAGCACCCGCACATCGCCACCATTGCCGGCAATCCACAGCTCACGTTCCTTACCATTCCACGACAGTCGCGCATCGCCTTCAATGCCATGAAGCATCCTTTTCACCAGGCTTCCACTCAAGCTACACAACACGCCATGTCGCGACACAAACCACACCACGTCGCCTGCCATCACGGGCTTGGCGCCACTTGCCAGCACCTCCTGGCTAATGAGCCGTGGCTCACCATAGATGCCGCTTGTGCGCTGAGGGAGTGCCATGATGCCGTCATGAGTAAACAAATAGATGGGATAGCACCCGAAACCGCCTGAGTAAATGGGGCGGCACGCAGCTCCCAAGCCCATTATTGAGTGTCCACTCACCGTGGCTTGCCATTGTCCTACTAACGCATTATTCACTGCACTCACTACCAGAGTGCCACTAGCCGCCTCCACCAAGGCATCAGCCCCACCGCTGTCGACCGCTCCACTCACCATTGAATTGCTTGCCAACGATGGGTTAAGATACACCGCCATACCATCGAGGGGAGACAAATCCATCTCCCACTTGCGCCCTCCCACAGAAATGGCGATGTGAGTGGCTCGAGAATCAGGAAATGTGATAAGAGGGTTGAGCGATGCGGCGCTGTGGGAGCATGTCATGCTTGTGGTTATCACAGCCTCGCCACTTGCGGTGCTGAATGTAACCCTCACTAACGCTGGCACTTGCCCAACCCCTACGCCACCATCAAGCCAGGGTAGCACGCCACATTGGCAAGAGGTTGACAACAACTGTGGCGCTTGATATAGGCGACCATTATGCTCCATCGACACGCCTCCCACGGCTTTCACACAACAATCCCTCTGCAAGGTTGCTAGAGAGTGCCACGTTCCCACCGATGCCACCGACTGCAAGTGTGCGGCGACGGCATAGCAATGCTCGCCTGGCAGCACTTGTTGCGACGACATGACAGTATTAGCACCTTTAAACCCCGAGCCATCAAGCACGGTGGTTGACGCCACCACCTGCCACTTGCCAGCCATCGCTTGTTGAACTATAGCACTAACTGAACGCGGTCGTGGACCCACCTCCAGCAAGTAGCGTCTAGTCCCTGTAGAAGTGCTCACCACACAGCGATAGTCGAGGCTGGTGGCATCAATAACGCTAGCCTGGGGCGACACTAGCACGTCGACCGCTTTCACCAGGTCGCGCCACTGCTCCCCCACTCCACCGGTCATCGTTATACCCAAGCGATAGCTCTCCATTTCAAGATTAAATGCTCCCACACCAGCATACTTGCCACCGGTGGTATACACCTCGCCCGTGGCGCGGTGAGTGGTACCCACCAGGCTGTGCCCCACCATCACTGGCTGGCTGAGCCACAAGTAGCTATCGTCCCACAAGCGCACTCCATAGCGCGCCATTACCACCCCGGCATAACGCCCTTGCTGTGCCACAGCACGCCGCATGGTGTCATAAGCGTTGCGCACCACCTTGGTTAGGCCATCCACATCGGCAGCGGCAAGGGGTGCTTGCCATGTACTATAAGGCACATCAAATTCATATCCCGCAACCGCCACCAGCTGCCTGGTAGTTTCAACCGCCGCGATGTGGAGATTGGGGATAGCATCGGCAACATCCAGCTTGCTATAGCCTGTGGCGGTCCTCAGTAGCACTTCGTTGCCTTGCTCGGTAACTACCACCAGCAAGCGTCCCACGCGGTGAGCCGCCAGCACAGCACATGAGGCTGAGAGCACCACATCACCCTGCCACATCAGCATGTTACCTCTCAGCACCAGTGTGCGGTCGTCATCCACCAGTAGCACCTTGTCACCAGGCATCAACTGTGCCATAACCTGAGGTTCACCCACCACCTCTAGTGCCTGCTCCCGCTCACGCATGTTAATCAACTCGCTGGCAGTGCCAGCCTTTGCACTCTCACCATTAGCCACCTGCTCCATGCCACAGTGGACAATTCTGATATCTTTTCTCATAATTCAATGTGTGTTTTTTTGACGCCAAAAATATGAGTAACACCATTAATAGAACAACATTAAAAAAACGACGATTTATTAGCATTTTTCCAAGAAACCACTTATCTTTGTGACAACAAATACTATTTATCATGAAAAAAACATTACTATCGCTACTACTGGCAATGGCATTTAGTGCCACATGGGCCACGACAACGTGGAACTTACTGGATGTTGAATACCAAGTCGACACTCTTTTCCACGCAAAGATTGGCCCTGGAACAACGCAAACTTCGCTACTATTCACCCACGGCACCACCCACATGCGTGTGTTCTACACCACAATCGACATGACTAATCCGTGGCTCACCATGCGCGCCGTGTGTGGGCACGACAAGACGGCAGGCGGGGAAACTGTGTCGTCGATGGCACAACGCAACGATGGGCCTGGACACCGCTTCTTTGCCGGCATCAATGGTGACTTTTTCTACACTAGTGGCACCACAGCGCAAGGGGTGTCGATGGTGGGTACTCCCGTTGGCTCATGCATTGGCGACGGAGTGGTGTATCGCCTCAACAACCAAGAATATAAATATGTATTCGATGCCAATCACAATTCGCACATTAACACGGTCACCTTTGATGGCACAGTGACAGCGGGCGACAACACCGTGAACGTGGGTGGAGTGAACACCGACGCCACCAGCAACGTCATCACCTTCTACAACGACCGCTACTATGGCTACACCAACCAAACAGGCACCTGTTGCGAGGTACAAGCCAAGCTGGTGGAGGGTGACACGTTCAATTTCCTCACGCCGTTCAAGATGGTAATCACCAGCGAGCCCAGCACCGCCGGCGACATGCCTATACCGGCAGGACAATATGTGCTACACGGGCAGGGCTCAACAGCAAGCTTTGTCGAGGGACTTGCTCCTGGCGATGTGATAGAAGTGAACATGAATGCGGTGGTTGCCGGCAACAAGATTGACCCACGTGAGGTGGTGAGCGGTCAGCCATGGATGTTGCGCAACGGGGAGACAATCAACGACGGCAACACCGATGCACATCCACGCACATGCATAGGATTTGCCAACGGTGGGCAAACTGTGATATTCCTCGTTGTGGACGGGCGCTCAACCATTAGCGCCGGTTGCCGAACGGCACACCTGGGCGACATGCTACGATACACTGGAGCGACCGAGGGCTTGAACCTTGACGGAGGAGGCTCCACTACACTCTATACCAGTGCCCTGGGGGTACGCAACGTACCCAGTGATGGCACCGAGCGCGCCGACTGCAACGGGCTCTTCCTTGTGAGCTTGGCGCCCGACGACGATGCCATCGCCGAGATTCGATTCATGCAATGGGAGCAAAAGGTGCCTAAATATGGGGTATTCAAGCCTGTTATCTATGGCTACAACCAGTATGGAATGCTTATTAATACCGACCTTCAAGATTTCACGCTTGAGGTTGACGAGACATTAGGAACTATCAAGAGCGACGGGCAAACCTTCCTTGCCACCGGCTCAGGCAACGGAGTGCTGACAGCTGTCTACAACGGCATCACCACCACCATGCCAATCACTGTGGTGGGAAATGGCGATAACATGCGGCTCTCGCTCGACTCAATCATTACCGACACCTATCGCACCCACAGCGTGGGCGTTGAGAGCACTCTGGATGATGGGACAATCATGCCACTCGACCCCGCAGTGCTCACTTGGACAAGCAGCGACGAGAGTATCGTCACCATTGGCTCCAACACGGGCATATTGCAGGGCATTAGCGACGGCGAGGCAATAGTGACAGGCACGCTTGCCGACATGTCACTATCGATGAAGGTAATAGTGCAAAAACCGGTTAAGAGGGTCTATCCACTCGACCCTGAGATGAATCTCTCCACATGGAACATCACCATGAGCGGAGGCAAGAATGTGGAAGTGTCGCCGCTTGAGAACGGCATTCAGGTGAATTACACAGGCTCCAGTTCACGTAACAACTACCTGCGACTCACTAAGGATTTCACCCTGTGGAGCCTCCCCGACACCCTGCGCGTGCGCATCAATCCCGGCGAGGCGCCAGTAACAGGGGTAACTTTCGCCTTGCGACCTAATGGCAAGAACATTAGCTACCAAGCTGTGAAACCCAACGAAGTTCCAGCCAACTCACTATCCACACTCGACCTGCCCATCGACCAGTGGATTGATGCCAATGATTTGAGCAACTACCCCATCGAGCTCTCCTACATTCAGCTGTCGATGGGGAAATCGACCACCAATCAATCCTACACGATGCTAATACCGGGAATTGAGGTGATTTATCGCAACGCGCCAGTCACAAGCACAGTGCACGTTGCCGGCGATGTGAACGGCGACGGGGAGTGCACCGGTAGCGATGTTACAGCACTCTATAACTACATCCTTTACAACGACGCCACAGCCATCGTCAATGGCGACCAAAACGCCGATAGCGTCATCACCGCTAGCGACGTTACAGCGGTCTACAACATTATCCTAGGGCTCTAATAATACACATTTATTCATATACTAAAACATTCTAGACAGTCCAGAATGCCTAGACTGTCTAGAATATTTATCCTTTTTCTCTCCTTTTTTAGAAATTCACGCCAAAGTTGAGATACAGCGTGCGGTTGCAGCTAGAGTCGTAATCGTTGTGGCTAACATTAGCCAGACCTATATCATACACCAAGTCGAGATAGAACATGCTGAAGCCTACACCACAGCCCACTCGCAAACCACCATCAAAGCGCTTGAAACGATCCACGCCTTCTTCCTTACTACTGCCGAAGGCACCCACCTTGGTTTTATTGGCAAAATCCTTGATGCTACCATCAATTCCCACTGCCAAGTAGCCACCAAAGAGTGGATGTATCGACAAGCCAATGTCGGTGTAGTGAATATACTTAAAAGTGAGAGGAAGTTCCAGGTAGCTCAAGCTTGTAGTCCAGTAGTTGCTCTTGCCACCCTTGTTCACATAGCTAAGTCCTGTCTCAAAGAACACAGGAGCGCGGTTAGTGATTCCAAAACCTACCACACCTCCCAGGTGCAGCCCGGTCTTTGAACTGCTGGCATAGTCGATAGCGTCACCACTCACGTGCGAGAAAGCGGGACCAATGCGCAAGCCAAAGTAGAGGTCCTTGCCGTAGTAGTTGCGAATCCAGCGACTGCCGCTGCGCTCATAGTCATAGCGATTGCCTGGACCGGGACCATAATTGTGGCGTTGAGCCACTAGTGGCATGGCAGCAACCAGAGCCACCAGTGCCAAAGTAAGAATGCGTTTCATAACAGAATATATTTAAAAATCTAAGTCAAAACTTTGGTGAGGGTTGAGGCATACCCTAACCCTCTCCACACTGCAAATATAATATTTTTTTCATTTCTTTATCATATAAACCACCCAAAACATAGCAAAAAGCCCCAAAAAATGCCTAAAACAAGAGTCGCCCCCCGTCATGCGAGAAGCGACCCTTGTTATTAATTGGTTTTAATTAGTGTGCTTATTTAAACACTTTCTTAACGCTGCTGCGGCTGCCGTCGCTGTAGCGAGTAACCACCACATTCACGCCGTGGAATGGAGTCTTGCTCATCACGCCAATTGAGTTCACATAGTAAACATCAACCACGTCAACGCCTGCCTTCACTGTGCCAATGGCGGTGGGAATGTCGGCCTTGCTTGCCGAGGTCAGGTTGAGAGGTGCTACCTTGTAGTTTCCACCCTCGGCCTTGAGAGCGGGCGTCATGGTTATGCCAGTGCGCTGAACAACAGTCTTGAACCTGTAAACGTTATCGGCATTGAGTTGGCTGGTAACATTACCTGCCTCGTTATAGGTCCAGTCGAGGCTCAGCGATCCCACAAAGCCACTGGTTGTGGGAACAATGAAGTTTGTGGCATCCCAGTAAGCATAAGTTATCTCACACACCTCCTGAACCTTTGGAGTCATGAAGAAGTAAACGTTACCGTTTTCATTCGACTGAGCACCATCGGCAGTCAAGTTAGCGGGATTAAAGTTTGCCACGCAATATACGTTGGGGGTGTAAGGTGAATCCAGACCCACAGCACCCGCGGGCATACCCTCGCCTGCCGGCATGGTGATAGTGTAGTTAACAGCATCGCTGTACACACCGGTGATAGTGCCGGCATTGAGCTCATGACCCACAGCATCGGTGATTGATTTAACCTTCTCAGCAACCGAGCCAGGTGTGAACTTGAGCACTACCCAGTTGCTCTCGTCCCAAGCCCTGCCAGCTTGAGCATACTGGTCATTTCTCAGGTAGTCAATCTTGTCGCCAACGGCGGGAGCGGGAGCTATCGAGGCATTGCCCTGGTCTTTACACCACAGGTAAACCACATCGCCAACGATGGCATAATCCACCGCTACCAGTTCGTTGCTTACCCTGTAGGTTGTGCTAGGCACACCATGCTCCTCAATGTAAGCAAGATCCTGTCCCTCAATGGCAAGGGTGGTAAACAGCGTCGATGCAGTCCAAGCGCTGGTACTGATGTCGTTCACACCCTGAACCTGTACCTCATAGGTTGTCTCAGGAGTCAAGCCCTCAATGGTGTAAGGACTGGTAACGTCGTTGACGTAGATCCACTCAGGTTGAGCCTCTGGATTTGGAACTGTAAGTTCAATATCGTCAACATTGAGAACGAACATATCACTGATGTTGTGGTGTACAATTGCCACATAACCATATCCACTATAAGCACTCAAGTTTATAGTGTATTTAGTCATTGTGGCTGTTGCGGTATAGTCACGACCTACTTGTGTAAATTCGCTAACTGAAGTCCAAGTGTCGCCCTGGAATACGTACACTCCAAACTTCTCTCCAAAATACGTTCCATCCTGTCCACGTGCATAGAAGGATAATGAGCCACCTAATTTAGTCTTTGGTGAAATCAACCAGTTGTTTGGATTGAGAGCTGTATAGCTATCATTGTCATAACTTGCCGAAACAACTAGACCTGTACCACTATTAGTAGTGTATCCCGAAGTTTCATAAGTCCAATTGAAGCCATCACCATCGGCATCCACTTTAACAAAGTCATTAAAGTGCGAAGCGTCCTCAAAGTCCCAGAAACGATTAGTGTTAGCTGGATCTAAGTATGGGCGATAACGCAGATTCCATGAGTCATTATTCTCGCCTGCTGTCCAAACGATATCTGAAGTTGTGGCTGTTGGAGTTGCGCTAACGATTGTTGGCACGCCAGCGACCTCTACTGGTGTGCAGAAAGCCATCTCTTCAATTAAACATCGTTCACCTCCAACTACAATAGAATAAATCTTATTTGGGTCCAGATTTTCTTCTGATTCCAATATAACATTACTATTTGTTTGAGTACTCTGCCAGCCTTCTACATAGTTGTCATTACCAAATTCGTCAGTTTCGGTAATATCATAAATTTGTAAGAATGTAGGATAGCTAGTGTTGGGGTCTATATTATACAACAATGCTCTAACCTTTGTACAGTTGGTCACATTATAAATCATATAGAACAGTGTTGTTGAATTTGATGTAGTAAAATCATTAATTCCACTACTACCCAGTGATATAACATCATTGCTTCCGAAATAAGGACCACTACCCATGAACACATTGGTACTATTCCATTCGTCACCAAATAGACCACCATTATTCCAATAAGCACCAGCCCATGTTTGATTGTCATAAGCAATTCCACCATAAACCGTATACGCAGGCATAGTCAGCCAAGCACAATTGTCATTAGGATAAATTGTGTATTCGTAGGGTTTTACCATTGGATAACGCATACCACTATACCAATCAGTTTGATCAATAGTAGCATACTTGGCAATGTCGAGATAGTCGCTATGAGCGTCACCACCTCCACAGCTACCGTTGATGGTGACTGTACTGCTGAGGCTACCACTGGTGAGAGTGATAGTGCCTGAATATGAGCCTTCGGCTTGCGGACTGAATGTTACTGTCACGTCGGTTCCCACCTCGGCAAGGGCGCTACTAATGCTTGTTGTGCTAACAGAGAATGCGTTATCTCCACTCAAAGCTACGCTAACGTCGCTTGGCAAGTATTGTCCCTTGACATTGAAAGTAGCAGTCTTCGACTCGCCTGCATTAGCACGCATTGATAGCGTTGTTGGAGTTGCCTCTAGCTTGGGTACCGCCAGCGGAGTCTGGAATGCAATCTCGTAGAGACGAGCACGTGTTGCGCTAGCAACAACTTTATAATACTTTGAGGGATCAAGGTTAGTAACAGAAAAATTCACAGCACTATTTCTCGTTGTACTACTTAAATCACCACCCGTAACTGGTGTATTTGATATTTGGGTGAGAGTGCCATCTGCATTCTTCTGACATTCATAAACCTGCAACCTGGTGGGGTAATTATTTAAGTTTACATTATTATTCATTCCAATCAGCTTAATCCCTGTTGTATTTGTGACCTGGAATGTTATTGTTCTTGCAGTGCTATTATTGTTTGTTAATGTATTACCTGTTCCAAAAAAGCGAGATGTTGCACTAGTAAAATATTTACTACTACCTAAGAAAATGTCGCTCGCATTCCATGTGCCTGTACCCATAGCAGCTGTTGCACTATTGCCTACTCCACTGGTAACACTAGTCGTAATCCATTTTTGAGGACCATTATTATTGGTATATCTAACACCACTCCACGCTCCAAAAACAGACAATGTCAACCATGCGCAATTATCGTTGGGATACTCGGTATACATATACATTTTATCTACATAAGTTGTATTCCACCCCGCAGCATCAATAGTCGCATATTTGGCAATATTCAGGTAAGCATCACTTGCTGTTCCTCCAGTTTCTTCCTCTTGCAATGTGGCGTTGAGAGCTATAGTTAAATTTTCGGCTCCTGCGCTACTCAGGGTCACTGTTCCACTGGCATTACTTTGCACGCCGGCTTTTAGCGTCACAACAATGTTGACAGGTGTGCTCTCGCTGATGCTTGCCTTGGGAATAGTAACCGAGCCGGTACTCTTGGGCTGGATAGCATTGATATTAGCATTATTTAATCCTGCTACACTCAGACTAAAGGCATCGCTTGGGTCGTTGAGAGCAACAGTAACATCGCTGGTGAGATTGCTTCCTGTCAAGGTTATAATCTTTTGCTGCCCGGCGGTGGTAAAGCCAACCGAGGTACTATTAACATTGAGCTGTGGTCCCAGGGCTCCTGCTGGTGGTTCGATGCCGATAATCATCGCCTCGCCATAGTTGAAGACGAAAGACCCCGACTGACCGGTAGAGCCTGTAGCGGTAGTGAAGTTATGCAGTGTGCAATAGCCGTTGCTGTCGCCACTCCAGCCCCAGTTCACATAATACTTGCCATTAGCATCACATCCAAACACATTGAAAGCGTGGCCTCCAGCCGAAGGGTCGGAAGCGAGATACTCGATGGGACGGCCAGCATGCAACTCGGCAAGCATCCACTCGTTCCATTGAGCGTCAGTATAGTTCTGATTTCTACCTGCATATCCAGTAGTAAGCGTGAGCAACCGGGCATCTGTATAGCCCATATTTTTCACACCTTGCAGAATATTAGGGTCGGTGGCACCACTGGCACTAGTACTATATTCATATTGGGGAATAGTTTGACCAGCATAGCGCATAAGCCATGCTACAGCATCAGCTTGAGCTGAGTTATAGTTGGTGTTGGTAGGACCGGTATACTCATCAATGATATTGTCCCAATCAGCAGCTCTTGCTTCAATTGCGGGAGCCTCAAGATAAGTGCCATAATAGTCTGATGAGGCAGGAATTCTTGCACAGGCTGGGAAGGTTTTTGGCCATTTCCACTTGTAGTAGCACATACCCAATGAGGTGGCTGGACACCCTGTTACAGCATGGCTCCCACCACTGGTGGGAGTGTGATTGTAGTAAGGCGCACTCTGGTCCCAGTTGGCTGTCACCATGGGTGGCACAGCAGTCACTGCCTTAGGCGAGTAGAAATTGGGACGATGCGTGCCGGCTTTGAGCCCGTCAATCTGGTACTTGTACTTGTTGAGCAACCACTGCATAGCGGGAGGAATGTCGTTGAGGTCGATTGTTCCTTCCTCGCCATACATCAAGATTGCCGGTGCCAGGTCATCGCCTGCCACCACAACATAAGATTTCTCGGCATTGAAAATGTAGTAGTCCACCACCTTGGGGTTGACTACCGAAGCCTCGGCCTTGGCTAACTTGAGATTGCTCGCAGCTGCAGCTCGCAGGCGACCGTTCGCCACTTGCTTCGACATGAACGAGCGTGCCACACTTTGTGCGGTAG
>REGX01018783.1_pt1 | contig 16286 bp, 14 predicted proteins | sample 2276321 | NCBI WGS metagenome assembly REGX01 (sample SAMN08335021, study PRJNA423103) | bovine gut metagenome | biome: bovine gut metagenome; feature: rumen; material: feed digesta; isolation source: rumen digesta from from 15 high feed efficiency cows and 15 low feed... | host: Bos taurus ... | reverse complement strand
GGTTAAGGTCAATGTAAACCGCCGAACCAACAACCCTACAGCATTAGCACCAGATACAATAATCGGCAGAAGCTACACCTTAAGTCTGAAAGATGGATTTGTCATCGACGGAACTCCAGGTTTCAAATTGATGCCTTTCGATGAGGTTATGGTATTTGCCAGTCCAGGCTATACAAAGCAGCAAAATGTGAGTATAGATGGTGAAGTTATGTTTGCAGGTACATATGTACTCGAAAGGCCAAATGCACGACTTACAGATTTGCTTGAGGCTGCAGGAGGAGCAACTAACCTTGCATACATTCAAGGTGCAAGACTGCAGCGAAAAACCAATGAAGTTGAGCGCAAACGTATGGAAGCTGCATACCTGATGGCACAAGATCAGCAGCAGCAAAACTTGCTTGAACTTGCTGCTACAAGCAACTCTGGAAGTATTGCATCCGTAGGAGAAAAAACAAAAGAGACTCAGCTACTCAAATTCAAAGTACCAGAAAGTTACAGTGTTGGCATTCAACTAGATAAAGCTATCAAAAACCCAGAAAGTGATAACAATATCGTATTACGCGAAGGTGATCGACTCTATTTACCTCGCTATAATGGAACTGTAAAAATAAATGGAGCCGTTATGTATCCAAACACTATTGCTTTTGAGTCTGGGAAAAGTGCTAAATATTACATCAATTCAGCTGGTGGATTTACAAATAATGCACGCAAACGTAACGCCTACATTATTTACATGAACGGAATGGTTGCAAAAGTAAGCAGTGGAGCTAAGGTTCGTCCAGGCTGTGAAATTGTAGTACCTAGCAAGATTCATCGCCAAACAACACCAGCCGAAATTGCCACAATGGGTACAAGTGCTGCATCAATTGCAACTATGATTGCTACTATTGCTAACTTAGCAAAATAAGAAACATAACGTTAGCTTGTAATATGGATAAAAAAGAAAGCAAAATACACTTTAATCTCCCGAAATATTGGAAAATTATAATGAACGACAAACTATGGTTCTGCGTATATCCAATTATTGGTATATGTATAGGATTAGTTGTAGCGTTCAGTATCCCAAAATTCTACAAATCAAGTGTAGAATTAGCTCCAGAGAGTTCTTCCAACAGTATGCTATCTAGTATCAGTGACATTGCATCCATGGTAGGTCTTTACAATGATGCCAATCCTACCAATGATGCCATCTACCCAGAAATCTATCCTGATATGATGTCATCAAATGAATTCATCGTAAGTCTATTTGATGTGCCAGTTAGAACCATCGATGGTAAGATCAACACTACATATTACAAGTACCTACGTCTTTTTCAGAAAGCGCCATGGTGGCAGAAGCCTGGCATTTGGCTAAGGGAGGCTTTTCAATCTAATGAAGACAATCTGAAGGGAAAAGACGAGAAGGTAAATCCTAGAAGGCTTACACGTGATGAAGATGCCATAGCCACAAGTATACGTAAAAGTATGAACTGTGATGTTGACAAAAAAACTAATGTCATCTCTATCGAAGTAAAAGCGCAGGATCCTTACATTGCAGCCCAAATGGCTGATACTGTAAAGACCCGACTACAGGCATTTATCACAAGATACCGTACAAACAAGTCACGCCGTGACCTAAAGTATATTGAGAAGCTCCATGCAGAAGCTAAGGCCGACTACACCAAGGCACGCCAGAGATATGCTGCCTTCAGCGATGCCAACATGGATGCTGAACTGCAGTCGGTTGCTTCAAAGCAGGAAGATATGGAGAACGAGATGCAGTTGAAATACAACATCTATACCCAGGTGTCACAGCAGTTGCAGGTGGCAAAGGCAAAACTGCAGGAAAGTACACCCGCCTTTACCGTTATCCAACAGGCTTCTGTGCCGGTGGAGGCAAGCAATATGCGAAAAATCTACATTCTTTTCATGTTTATGTTCCTCGGAGCGCTTACAAGAATGGTGGTTCTTGCTATCCAGCACAGAAAAGACATCTTCTCTTTCAACGGATAAATGCTCAGGTTAATTCCCAATACATCTGAACCTCAGAACAAATGGAAAAAATACCTACCTCTATTTGTTCTCACCGGTATAATCTCATGTATCGGCAGCCTCATCGTTTCCCTTTCCATCCCGAATGAGTATCACGCTTACAAGAAGATCTCTGTCGATGGTAACAAGAGTAAGATTCTTGAGAAAGGTATCAAGATAGGTCTTATCAAGAAAAAGACGGGTCTCAGTGAAGCCACTATTCCAACCAATCCAGCTATCTATATCCGTATCCTTCGTACCCCTCAGTTCCAAACCAACCTTTCTACTATAAAGGTAAGATACAAGAACGGAAAAACTGAAACGTATGCTCAACATCTGATAAAAGCCAAAACTCCTTGGTGGGAAAGCAACGAGGAAAAACCTATGCTGCATCACGTAAACGACCGTGTGAAATATTATATGGATATGCATTCTGGCATCATTACTATGCAGGTGGAAGACCAGGATCCGGAAATCGCCACTCAAATTATCGACTCTGTAGCTGGACGACTCCAAAATTACCTATATGCCTACATGCGAAAACGAGCTGCCATTGACTTGAACAACCGTAAGAACGATCTGGAGAAAGCCACAAAGGCTTACTACAAGGCTATGGATGACTACAGTAATTATGCGGATGCCAATTTGGAATCGGAAATGCCTTCGGTGAAGACCAATCTGAAAGCATTGCAACAGCAGGTGAATTTCACTGAACAGCAGTACCAAACAGCTGTAAACCAATATGCTATCACAAAAATGAAAAATAACCAGATATATCCAAACTTCATAGAACTGGTGAACACCACCCTGCCACTATCTCCTTCGCGTCCGCATTGGATCGCCAATAGTTTGATATGGCTCTTCTATGGATGGATCTTCACCTTATGGTTTGCATTATTCTGGGAAAAACATCTGAAAAAGGAGGCAAAACATGGATAATAACAAAAGAACCTCCTTGCTCCGAAAGAATATTCTCTTTTCCTTCCTTATTAAAGGTTGGTCGGGATTTCTACAACTATTACTAGTACCATTCACCCTATTCTGTCTGGGACAATACGAGAACGGTATTTGGATGACCATCAGTTCGGTTTTATTGTGGATCGACTCACTCGATATCGGCTTGGGTAATGGTCTGCGCAATAAATTATCAGCACAAATAGCTAATAATGAAATGACCAAAGCCCGGGAGAGCGTGTCGTCGACCTTCTTCATGCTGATATTCATCATTGTGCCAATAGCCCTGCTGCTCATTCTGCTCATCAATATACTCGACCTATATTCCATCTTAAATATAGAACGGGAAATCATAGGCAATCTGGATGATATACTTATGATGTGTGTGGCACTAGTATGCAGTACCTTCATCTTCAAGTTCATCGGCAATGTATATCTGGGCCTACAGCTTCCCGCTGTAAACAATGCTCTGGTAGTGGGCGGTCAAACGCTCACCCTTTTATGTATTATTGTCCTGAAATACCTGTCGATTCACTCCCTATTATTAGTGGCACTCTCTTATACATTAGCACCATTGATTGTGTATCTACTATCATGGCCTGTCACATTTGAGATTAAATATCCAGAGTTGCGTCCTAGTCTCTATCTATTCAACAAACACACGGTGAAGGAACTCTTTACCATCGGATTGAAATTCTTCGTATTACAAGTAGCAGGAATCGTACTCTTCGCCTCATCAAATACGATGATTTCCCATTTCTTCACACCTGAAATGGTCACTCCCTATCAAATAGCCTACCGCTATTTCAGTTTCACGATGATGCTGTTCACCATTATAGCAGTACCCTACTGGAGTGCGACCACCGATGCGTATGAGCGTAAAGACATCGAATGGATAAAAAATTCTATGCGGAAACTTCACAAGATACTCGCTCTGCTTGCCCTCTGCCTTATTGGTATGATAGCCGTTTCGAAATGGGTATACCCCATCTGGGTGGGAAGTGAAGTACAGATTCCAATTGAAATGACGATTTGCATGGCTTTCTATATGATGATTATCATCTATAGCCTATGCTACAGTTATTTTCTGAATGGCATCGGAGCACTGAACCTGCAGATTATCTGTACTCTCACAGCAGCCCTGATCTATTTCCCTTGTGCCTATCTGCTCAGTCTATGGATGGGTGTAACAGGAATGCTGCTGGCCCTCTGTCTGGTTAATATACCAGGAGCAATCGTCAACCGATTGCAATTCAACAAAATCATTAATGAAGATGCCCACGGCATCTGGAAAAAATAACAGATATGGATTGGCTCATCATCATATTTCTGGTAGCACTTCTGATCACCTTTAAGTGGCTGAAAATAGGCGACACCTTCTCACCATGGATGATCACGGGAGCTGTATGGTTGGGCATCATGGTGCTTTTCCAGCTCAGTGGCGATTTACTATATCCCCTTCAGGACCGCTTCTACACTTGTCTCTTGATATGGATCCCAGTGATGAGTGCTACGGGTATTATCACTTATTATGCTTTTTCCCCGGCAAACGAAACTCCTGGATTTAATGGGATTATGCAGCAGGAAACAAAGATAGATTCGGATATCCAACTCAACGAAAAAATCTATACCCTATTCTTTATCACCTCGCTTATCTTTACTCCACTATATGTTTATCAGATTTACAAGGTGATTGTGATGTTTGGAAGCGAGGATTTGCTGTTCAACCTGCGTGTGCTTGCCAATGCTGGTGAGAAAGACCTTGTACAGACACTACTCACCTATATCAATGCTGTAAACCAGGCACTCTTCATCATTGAGATGTGGCGCTATCCTAAGGGAAGCAAGTTCCGGCTCACGGTAATCGTGATAGCCAACTTGATGTGTGCCTTCGCTATTATGGAAAAAGGAGCACTCTTCTTCCTACTCTTTGTCACCCTCTTCATCCTCTATGAAAAGAAGAAAGTGAAGATGGGAAGTATCATATTCTGGGGAATTGCCATCATCTTTATTTTCTACGGAATCAATGAGATGAGAACCTCCGACAACAATAAGGACGAGACCACCCTACTCGATTTCTTTGGTATGTATATCCTCTCACCAGGTGTTGCCTTCGAAACCGTTCAGGAAAAACTTACCGATCAATTTGGCTCACGATCGTTCGCTTTCTTCTATGCTGTAGTTTCCCGATTGGGATTAGTAGATGGTGTGGTAGTAGAGCCAAAATTGCAGGAGTTTGTTCAAGTGCCTATACTCACCAATATCTACACGATATTTCAACCATTCTATGAGGATTTTGGCTACAAAGGTATAGGATTCTTTGCATCGGTATATGGAGTGTTCACCGGCTGGCTTTACCGACAGTGCCACAATGGTGGTGCCATCAGCAAATGCATCTATGCCTACATTGTAGAAATTTTGGTGCTCCAGTTCTATCAGGAAAACCTCATACTCAGTCTTTCTATGCTGTTCCAGTACCTCTTCGTATTTATGTTCAGTCTGCAACAGCGGTTCAAGATTAGTTTTAAAACAGAAAAAGAATGAAAAACGAATTGAATCCTGTTCTTGTTATCATCTTCTTCCATCCGGATGAGGAAGACCTCAACTATGTAAATAAGTTAGGAGAAAGATATGAGGGATATATCATTGATAATTCTGAAAAGGAGAGTCTACCTGGACAGGTAGGCCATTTTACCTATATATGCAATCACCAGAACCTGGGTATTGCAGAGGCCCAGAATATCGCCCTACAGAAGATCATCGATGAAAACCGACACTCACACGTTATCTTATTCGACCAGGACAGTCGTGTAGAGATTGACTATCCGGAAAAGATGGTTGAAATCTATGAGCAAATCAAGAAGGACCAACCTCATCTAGCATTACTTGGACCAACCGTGGTACATAAGGATTCCGGAGATACCTATCAGTCAGTAATTCACAAAGACCAGTATCTTTCACAGCATTTCATTCTTCGCCGTGACGTAATTGCCTCAGGTGCCTGCATTTCCCTATCCTGTCTGAAATATGTGGGAACAAACGACAGCGAATTATTCATCGACTATGTTGATTTTGAATGGTGTTGGAGAGCCAAGCGAAAAGGACTAGTAAACGGTATTACTGACGAAATCAACATCTATCACCAGGTTGGTCAGAAGGAATTGAAATTTCCTGGAGGATACAGAGTAATCTTATCCAGTCCTTTCCGATATTTTTATCAATATCGTAATTATATTTGGCTATGCCGCCGTAATTATGTACCTTTGCAATGGAAAATTGCCAATGGTATAAAACTTACTGCAAGATTTTTCTATTTTCCTCTATTTGTGAAAGGAGGAAAAGAATGCTGGAAGTTTATGAAGCATGGCATAAGTGAAGGTATAAGAAGATGAAGATCGCAGCTATTATTGTTACCTATAACCCGGACAGCAATAAGGTAAGAGCCTCAGTGCAGAAACTGGGAAAACAAGTTGACCAAGTTGTCGTTATCGACAATTCTGACCAACCCCAAAACATATTTGCTGATATCCAAAAAATCCATTACATTTCTATGGAGGGAAACAAAGGTATCGCAGCTGCCCAGAACAAAGGTATCCAGTACTTGCAGGAGAACAACTTCGATTTTGTACTCTTCAGCGATCAAGACAGCGAAAGCGACGAAACTCTCGTCGGTGAACTCCTCTGTATCTATCTCAACCTAGAAGAACAAGGTATCAGCCTCGCCGCAATTGGACCTCATCCTGTACGCAAGGATAATGGTAAATCCTATTATACCATACCTTTAGGAAGAAAGATAGGGAAAAGTAAAATACATGTAGCGGAAAAGAACTACACCCTTGTAGAGATGCATTCCATAATGTCATCGTTTAGCCTTAGCCGAGTAAGCACCTTTGCAGAAACTGGCTGCTTTGAGAGTGAACTCTTTATAGACGGCGTTGACAATGAATGGTGCTGGAGAACCCGAAGAAAAAATGGCCGATGCTCCTTCTATATTGAGGAACTACATCTTCGACACATGCTCGGACAGGAAACCAACCTGCCTATCAACCAGTCATCTTCTTTCCGACTCTACTATCAGTACCGGAACTTCCTGATACTTGCCCGCAGAAGCTATACACCTATCCTTTGGAAATGGCACTGCCTGTGGACATACACATTAAAACTAGCATTCTATCCTATCTTCGTAAAGCCAAGACTTAAAAACCTGAAACAGATGATGCGAGGATTGAGAGATGGATTTAAATATAAATAACATCGTATGAAAATATCAGTAATTATATCAGTATACCGTTCAGAAAAACCGGCATACTTCGACCGTGCTCTACAAAGTATCTGGACCGACCAGACACACAAGCCTGAGGAAATAGTACTTGTGCAGGATGGTCCAATACCTGACGATCTTACTGCCGTGATTGAAAAATGGAAAAAGGAAACCAACGGGGCACTACTTCTGCTGAAAAATGAGCTGAATATCGGATTAACAAAATCGCTGAACAAGGCTATCCAACAAGCATCAGGCGACCTGCTTGCAAGAATGGATAGTGATGACATCTCCGACAAACAAAGATTTGAACGACAACTAGCCTTTATGGAAAGTCATCCCGATGTTGACATTCTAGGAGGAAGTTTGCAGGAATTCAACGAAGAGAACTCTTGTCTGAACGTAAGGCACTATCCTTTGAACAATGAACAGGCACTGAAAACAATGTTCAAGGTGAGTCCACTCGCCCACCCTTCCGTTATGATGCGCAAGCGAATATTCGATGAAGGAATACGTTACGACGAGCGCTATCGCACAAGTCAGGATATTGCTCTCTGGTATGATGCAGAATGCAAGGGATACAAGATTGCCAATATTCCAGAAGTTGCTCTCTATTTTCGCAGAGATGGAGATGTATATAAAAGAAGAAGCAAGGCGAAGGCATGGAACGAATTCAAAATCTATATGAATGGAATTCGTCGCATCTATGGCCCCTTCACCTATAAATATGCCTATGCCATCGGCCGACTCTGCTTCCGTATGATGCCTATCAGTATCGTAAAATGGGGATATAAGAGCGCCTTACGAAAGAAGGTAGCCGAAAGCAACATTAAAAATTAGTCCGATACCACATCTGGAACATAAGCAATCGCCATATCACCTTGTTTTCATGGTGAAGCTTATCTTCCAGATATAGTTCTTTCAACTTCATTATCTTTTCCACATTGAACAGTTCCTTGTCTAGTACTTTCTCATTAATATTCTCCTCAAGCAGATAGCGAAGGTCGCCACGCAACCAACCATCTACAGGCATCATGAAACCTGTCTTTGGACGATCTAATATTTCTTTTGGTACATAGTTGTAGGCGATGTCTTTCAAGATGCGTTTCTTCACCCCATCCTTGTACTTATATTCGGTAGGCAAGGTGGCAGCAAACTCAATGATTCGATGATCCAAAAGAGGCTCTCGTCCTTCGAGTGAACTACTCATCGCTGCTCGGTCTACCTTGACAAGAATATCATCAGCCATATAGCTGATATAGTCGATTGCCTGTGCTACAGAAATCGGATCATGAAATTCCTTCTCACTCAGTCGATAAGAGAAATCAATGTTTCCATCCTTGAGGATGCTATTCAATACCGATTTCATAAGGACACTATAGGAGCCACCTTCGGTAACTACTGCCGAACGATAATCTGGGTCGGTACGTAACACCTCGGCCAGATATTCTCCTTTCTCACGGTAGAAAGAATAAGGATTGGTGAGTTTATTAATGCCATCGATAACTGACGCTCCGAAAGGACTTCTGAAACCACGAAGTGCCTTCAAAACGTTCTGAACACCAGCAACCCCCGCATATCGATTATAACCAGCAAATGTTTCATCTCCCGCATCTGCAGAAAGTGAAACTTTTACCTTCTGTCGAGCAATACGGCTCACCAACATTGTTGGAACTGCTGAATTATCAGCAAAAGGCTCATCATAATAGAACGGTAATTCTGGTATGATATCCTTGCAATCTTTCTGGGTACAGATATACTCTGTGTGATCGGTACCCAGCAACTCTGCTATATTCCGTGCTACAGGAGCCTCATTCGTTCCTACAGGGAAACCAATAGTGAAGGTCTTCAACTTCTCGGTCCGGTCTTTCTGAAGCAAGGCTGTTACTACAGTACTGTCATAGCCACCACTAAGGAACACACCAACAGGAACATCTGCCACCATTCTATAGTTGAATGCCGACTTTAGAGTCTTTGTCAATTCCTCCTTCGCCTCCTCATAGCTGATCGATAATTTAGGCTTTCGATAGTAATCTAACACATCCCAATACTTATGAATCTGATAGTTATTCTTCTTCAAATCATATCGCAGATAATGTCCTGGCATCAACTTGGAAGTTTGCTGATAAATGGAATATGGGGAAGGTACATAACCATATTTGAAATATAATCCCACCGAACGTTGCTCTAATGCTGTATGAAACAGTGGATTGGCTTTCAATGCCTTCAATTCACTACCAAAGATAAAGCTCTTATCATCCGAATAATAATAGAGTGGTTTCACTCCTGCACGATCGCGGAAGAGAAGAAGTTCATCCTGTTCGCGGTCGAGAATGGCAAAAGCAAACATACCAATGAAGCGGTCGACACACTTCGCACCCCACTCCTGATAAGCATGAAGAATCACCTCTGTATCTGAATTAAGACGAAACTGATGTCCAAGATCGGTAAGTTCCTTGCGAATATCCTGATAGTTGTAAACTTCACCATTGAAAACAATAGAGAGCTGATTGAACTCCATTGGCTGATTCGCAGCTGATGACAAATCAATAATAGAAAGTCGCGCATGTGCCAGACAACAATTCTGCTCTGTATACACACGTGCATCCTGGCAATCAGGTCCACGGTGAAGCATAGCAACAGCCATCTGACGGCCGATAGATTCAGATACGGTATGATTGATATATCCTGCAATTCCACACATAACATCAAGTTTTTATTTATCTAATTTCATTGTTACCTTTCCACGATTATAGCGATGTACCTTCACACAATCGAAAGAGGAAAGGTTATTGATAATTTCGTAAGGTACTTCAAACCAATAGGCACCCCCCGACAGATACACCTGAGAGTCTTTAGTATCTCCCTTATCTACTATCAAAGGAGGATATCTACGTGCCAATTCATCAGAAACCACATCGGGATTCTTATAGGCACGAGAAGAAATGATATTGGCGAAGAAATAATCGGAATGACATTTCACTAGTTTGCGCATCGTATCAGCATCACAAGTGACAAGAGTAACATCAGGTGCATAACAATCAAACACCACAGAGTTTGGCCAATAGAATCCGTCACGAAGCCAGGTATGGATATTAGTGAACTTTCCATTATCAGCCTCATGAACCACTCCAACTTGATAGTTGATAATCATTACATCTTCATATGTACAGTCATAACGATTGTTTCGGATAGCAACAGCATTAGGATGATGTCGAATGCTTGACGGGCCATTCTGGTATCCATCATCATTGACAAAGGTACAGTTCTGCATAATACTGCTTCCAGCTGCATCTTTCGACAAAGCTGCAACAAATCCAAACTTATTGAAATCCTTAATAGTAAGATCTCTCACTATTACACGAAAGCCCTTATTCAGAAGGATTCCAACAGACGCCTTATAGCACCCGTCGATACAACCACCGCCATAGATTTTCGGCTGTAGCTGTAAGCCATATACTTCTCGTGAATCATCCTGAGAATAATCGCCAACAATCAATCCTTGGGCAGTTACCACTTTTCCCTTATAGTCCTTCATTTGGAGCGAAAGTTCATTCTTAGCAGCAAGAGTAGCATCCCTGGAAATACAGATATCTGAATGATTTGTCAGTATTGGCTGCGAAACGAGATAGGTGCCTTTCGTGAATTTCAACTCAGATGGATTTAAGAGCATCGTCTTTGCAATCGCGTTACTACAGTCAAATTTACCATCCGCCTTTGCGCCAAACCATTCAGGAAGAGCAACATTCACTCGCCAACTTCCACTTACCTTATTCACTTCAAATAATTGATCCTCGGTAGCCGAGATACGCGTATCTTTACCAACGATCTCAGCCATACGAAGCATTCCGCCAGAATAACGAATGCAACATCCATCAGGGATAATCCATCGATAGGAAGGAAGGCTGATATCAGCACAGACATCTACCTGCGTACCAGAGTTTATATTCTTAAGTTGATCTATCGCCTCATTGGAATTTTTAAGGACAACATATCCTCTTGCGCCACTCTCAAAAACGCAAGATAGAAGAAAAGTCAACAATATTAGCCTATCAATAGCATTCTGCATAATAAAATTTCTCATTTTGCATACAAAGATACATAAAATTAATGTAATACCCTCTTTATATTGTTTTCATTTCCTCGATATTATTCAAATTAGCTACATTCGATATTTGTTTTTCTTTAAAATATAATAAAACCATCTTTTTAGAGTTATTTATATAAAAATTAAAAATAGGTATATTAATGTCTACTCAATTTATCATTATACTTGGAGCCTTCATTTTGAGCGCAATCTGTGGGTTCATTTTCACTCCAGCAATACTAAGGTATTGCAAGGATAAGAATTTATATGATATTCCAAACTCGAGAAAAGTACACCATACATTAGTACCACGTTTAGGAGGAATTTCATTCCTACCAAGTATGATTCTAGCCTTTATCCTGGCCTTACTACTTCTTGGAAATCAAGCACAAGCACGTAAAGTTGAAATCAATCTATGGTCATTATACTTTATGATAAGTCTAATGCTTATTTATGCAACAGGTATCATAGATGATATTATAGGACTCAATGCCAATATCAAATTTGTCATGCAGATAATTGCATCTTCCATCCTACCCTTGGCAGGTCTGTATATCAACAATTTATATGGACTATTTGGCATTTATGAAATACCTTGTTTTATAGGTATTCCTCTTACTGTATTCGTCATTGTATTTATCTGCAATGCCATGAATCTTATTGATGGAATTGATGGCCTTTGTGCAAGTTTATCATTCATTGCACTTGCAGGATTCATATTTTGCTTTCTTCGTGAGGGTCTCTTTGTTTATGGCGTACTAATTGCAGGTTTGATGGGAGTACTCATCCCATACCTATATCATAATGTATGGGGTAAAGTCGAAAACAATAGCAAAATATTTATGGGAGACAGTGGAAGTCTTACTTTGGGCTTTATCCTTGGCTTCCTATTTGTCAAGTTTATCATGGATAACCGAGTTGTTATGGCTTTCCGTCCAGATCGACTTGTAATGGCATGTACTATGCTTATCATTCCTGTATACGATGTTGTCAGAGTCATTCTATATCGCTTTTGCCACCATAAGCCAATATTCGATGCCGACAAAAATCACATTCATCACAAACTGATGACTGCAGGACTAAGCCAACATAAAGCCCTTCTGACTATATTAAGTTTAAGTGTGCTTTACATTGCAGTAAACTATACAATATATAAGTTTACCAATACTACTATTACTCTAATAGTTGATATTCTCATATATATATTGTTCAATAACATTATAAATATGGCAATAAGGAAAAAGAAATTGAAACAGCAATAATATATCAAAAAAAAATAATAAATCTATCATATTAACGTTCTTAGGTAAACAACCTAAGTAAAAATTCTACCAAAGCGAATGTATACAAGTTTGACACTAGGGAAAAAAGATGAAATTTCAATGAACGTGAACGATACCATAAAAAGATCGTGCGATTTCATAATTGCAGCAGCGTGCCTAATAATATTCTCACCGCTGTTCTTGATATGTGGTCTCGCTATACGCTTGGAGGATGGACTTCCTGTAATTTACAAACAGGAGCGAATCGGCCTTCATGGCAAACCGTTCTATATATATAAATTCCGAAGCATGCGTCTTGATGCTGAAGATCATGGAATTCCAAAACTTCTTGAAATACCAAACGATCCGCGTCTCACCAAAGTTGGCGCTTTCCTACGTGAGCACCATCTTGATGAACTACCACAGTTATGGAATGTTTTGAAAGGTGATATGTCGTTTATTGGTTACCGACCAGAGCGTAAATTCTATATTGACCAAATCATGGAGCATGATTCTCGCTATGAATTGCTCTATCAGATACGTCCAGGTGTTACATCCTTCGCCACTCTTTACAATGGTTACACTGACACTATGGAGAAAATGCTTAAACGCCTTCAACTTGACCTATTCTATTTGAATCATCATTCTCTTGCGTTTGACATGAGAATACTTTGGCGTACATTTATCTCTATTGTTTCTGGAAAGAAATTCTAATAGTAATTTTAGTACGAAAACGGCATAATATTGCCAGAAAGAATAGATTTTCTCGTTTATTTACACCGTGTATTATATAAATAGTGTATCTTTGCATCAAGATACATCTTATTATTATATAATAAACATACACTTGATAAAATAGACGATTATGGCAACTTATTCCGATAAAGTTCTAATTGCATCCTGTAATATTGGATATGCACTTTGCAATTACTTATTTTTCAAAGACAACAGTTGGATTTCAAAAATCAACTATGATAAGTATATAGAAATACCTCAGCTTTCGGCCGACAAATTCGACCCGAAACATCCATACGACCTCCTTTTCAACAATATAATTACTCAGACGATTCTTCGCTCTGGTTATATTTCTAGTTTGATGGTAACTCATCCAGATCGATTCTTTACTCCAGACGGAGCAATAGAAGAAGATAAGATGAACCAGTTGGCTACCGACATTAATTTTGAATTATTTAATGCGGCTATGCCTGAAGATCTGTGCACTATGAGCGAACAACTCACATCGACTGCACTATATATGGTAGCTATGTTCAGCAACGTAATTATTGAGAATACAAACAAACTCATAAAAGGTATATTCAACGAGAAAGACTTTATGAGCGATGTAGATAATACAGCTCCACATCTCCATCAAATCTTCGCTACATATTTCGACACTACTCGCATGCTCATAGAAGCAGAAAACACATCTGTTCCTATGTCATTTTCAGGTGCAACAGCCTGCTAGTATAATATCGAATGGCATCAACCTAACACAAGTTGATGCCATTTTCCGTATTTGTAAAAGTTTTCGAATTATTACTAAAATTCATTAGTAACTATTGTTTTTATCAAAAATCAAGCATTTAACTTACAATAAAATTTCAACTAAAAAAAAACAGCTTTTACTCAAATGAATATTTTGTGAATTAAGAAAAAACATATACCTTTGTAGCATCTTTAATAGGGGATAAATTAACTTGAGTGCATTTTCTGCACTCTATAAACATAAAGTTATGAGAAAACTAATATTGAGTTTGATGCTGCTTATATGCTCATCAACAGTAATTGGTGCGAAAGAATTCACCAAAGTTAACAAATCAGAGTTTAACCAACTCAAAGATGGCGACATTGTATTTATCACCTACTTTGACGGTAAAAGCTACTACAACTCTACTATTCAAAAATCATCAACGTCATGGTTTTATTGTGGATACGCCTACTCTTCTATCGAGGAAGCCTTTAAGAATAGTGATGCTCTTAAGGTTAGAGAGATTAATGGAAAAAAGTATCTTCAAGATGTCTATAGCGACTTATTCGTTAATAGATATTCGACAACTGCCGTATCATTTTGGCTTGAAGACAAAAATGAATATGACATCACGTTTGATCATAAATTCCTAATAGGCGAAGCACCTATTACCTTTTCACCTGGCTCTCTTACAAATACCTTTTATCTAGGCAAAGCTGATGTCTATAAACCTGCACTCGTTTACCATGTGTCAGATGCATCAGATTGGATTAAAGTGGTAAGTGATCAAGCACCAATTGGCCATGGTCCCAAAGATGCCAAGAAGTTTGCTTACAATAGAACCTTCAAAAGCGACAACTGGAATTCTATCATGGTTCCATTTGACATTCCTAACTACAGGGAAGTATTTGGAGATGTAAAGGCTTTAAAGTTAAACTTGAATGATTTTAAGAAAGATAATATCTGCTTTGAGCATTGCGAAGAAAATGATATAAAAGCAAATACTCCTTATATTATTACAGGAGACTTCAAAGAGGCTCCTTACTATATCGAGACTATCCCAAATATCCCAAATAATCAGAGCGAAATTACGATTGTAGGTAAGAAACTTACTTTCCATGGCGTAAATAATTCTAATACATACATGGGTAAAACTAAAACTGAAAATAAGTACATTCTTCACGATGGACAGTTGTATGGAACTGATAAGTCTGATGCCAAATTGCCTCCATATCGCTGGTATATCACATCACCTAAAAGTAACAAAGCTAAAATCAATTTCAGTATAGAAGACTTCACCACATCCATCCAGACGACAAAAGACTATAATAAAGCAGACGGCACTATATTCAATCTTGCAGGACAGAAAGTCACAACAAACTACAAGGGTATCGTAATCATTAACGGGAAAAAAGTAATTAGATAAAGTGAGAATTTCGTATAACAAGCCGAAGACGAAAACACTAGAGGTTTTCGTCTCGGCACATATTATTGTAACTAGTACATATAGAGCTATTCCAGACCGACAAACATTTGATATAGACAACAGCAGACAAGCAACTGAAGAGATGTCTGTTGATGCAAAAAAGATGTTCAACAACACCTCTCTTTGGGAAGACTAGCCCCATAAGACAGAAGCTACTTCATCTTACTATTCAAAACCTGTATGATTTCCTGTACGGAATATGAACGAGCAAGTACCTTTCCGTCAGGATCAAACAGGATAATAGTTGGAATTCCATCTACACCATATTCTGTAGCTCCAATTTGCTGAGCATTAATAATCTGAGGATATGGGATTGCAAGTTCAGAGATGGCCTTCTTAGTATCGTCAGGTTTATCCCATACTGCCACACCCAATACTTCAACCTTATTGTGGTCTGCGCTCTTATAAGTATCTATAAGACTTGGGATAGCCTGACGACATGGGCCACACCAACTTGCCCAGAAATCGACAATTGTGTATTTACCCTTTCCTACATAGTCACTTAGCTTATAAGTTTTTTATTGCTGTCCGCTAAATATTTTTTAGCGATGAAAAAGTTAGGCCGAACTCCTCGGTTGGAATTCGGCCATTTTTTTGTTACTTTGCTTTTGTGATAAATAACTTGAAGTAACATGAGCAAAGGTACACATTTTATCGGACAGCCGATGTATGGTCAGCTAATAAATTTGCTGGATAAGGCAGAAATCCTCAAAATCAGCCAGAAAAGTGGCGGAGAGCGTTATGTGAAGCACTTTGAT
>REGX01078738.1_pt1 | contig 16287 bp, 7 predicted proteins | sample 2276321 | NCBI WGS metagenome assembly REGX01 (sample SAMN08335021, study PRJNA423103) | bovine gut metagenome | biome: bovine gut metagenome; feature: rumen; material: feed digesta; isolation source: rumen digesta from from 15 high feed efficiency cows and 15 low feed... | host: Bos taurus ... | reverse complement strand
GGCATTTATATAATAAATCATAAAAAAGTCATTATCAAATAATGAATCTTGTAACATGAGGCAAAGTATATGTAACATTTTATAACGGATTTTAGCAAAGGTCTTGTTACCTTTGTATATCATAAACCAAACAATAAATCTAATAATCAAACAAATGAAACAAGTTAGTAGACTTTTTCAGTTCATTTCCTTGCTCGTTGTTATGCTGGTTATGTCTTCAGCGACTATAACTGCACAAACAGTCCGAGGAAATGTAGTTGATGATGGAGGTGAGCCATTGATTGGTGCCACCGTCATTATGAAGGGTAAACCCGACGTTGCTACAGTTACCGATTTGGATGGTAACTTTGTTTTGAAGCTTCCTTCAAGCAAGGCAACTCTGCGTATTACCTATGTGGGAATGGTTGATAAGGAGGTAAATGTTACCGCTGGTCAATCTGTAAATGTAAAAATGGAAAGCGATGCCAAGATGTTGAACGAGACCGTCGTTGTCGGTTATGGTCAGCAGAAGAAAGCATCAGTTGTAGGATCTATTACCCAGACTACAGGTGAAGTTCTTGAGCGTTCTGCAGGTATCTCTGATATCGGTGCAGCCCTTACAGGTAACCTTCCTGGTGTTATTACAACATCAAGTTCTGGTATGCCTGGTGATGAAGAGCCAAAGATCGTAATCCGTGGTGCTACTAGTTGGAACAATACAGACCCATTGATATTGGTCGATGGTATTGAGCGTCCGATGAGTTCCGTTGATATGTCTTCTGTAGCTTCAGTTTCTGTACTTAAAGATGCTTCTGCAACAGCTGTTTATGGTGTTAAGGGTGCAAATGGTGTTATCTTAATTACTACTAAGCGTGGTTCTGAAGGTAAGGCAAAGATCAATGCTACCGTAAACATGATCATGAAGGTACCTTCAAAATTACCTAACAAGTATGATTCTTATGATGCTTTAGAGTATCGTAATCAGGCTATTGAGCACGAACTTCCAATTTCAAGTGGTTCATGGGATTATATTAAGCCACAGAGCTTTATTGATAACTTCCGCAATCAGACTACACTTGAGCAGCGTGAGCGTTATCCAAACGTTGACTGGCAGGATGCTTTGTTCAAGAAATCTACTATGTCTTATAATGCAAACTTAAATGCATCTGGTGGATCTAAGTTTGTAAAATACTTTGCAAGTGTCGACTTCGTCAATGAAGGCGACTTGTTTAAGGTTTATGACAATAACCGTGGTTACAAGTCTGGTTATGCTTACAATCGTATTAATGTAAGAAGTAACCTCGACTTCCAGATTACAAAGACTACAGTATTCAAGATGAATATTGCTGGTGGAACAGGTAAGGCTAAGTCACCATGGGGTAATTCAACAGCAGAAAATGGAAACTATGACTGGAGTACTGCTCAGCAGTGGGCTGGTGCTTACAATATTGCGCCTGACGTATTCCTTCCTGTTTATTCAAATGGTAACTGGGGTTATTATCCATCAGGTACTAATGTAACCAACTCTGCTATGAATCTTTCTGTTGGTGGTATTTCAGAGAAAACTACTACCTCTATTAATACAGACTTCTCTATTGATCAGGATTTGAGTTTCATCACAAAGGGATTGAACTTCCACGGTATGATCAGTTGGGATAATAGATTTGTAGAGTATCAGAGAGGTGTTAACGACCTTTATAATGATGCTCAGCAGCAGTGGATTGATCCTGAGACAGGAGCTGTTAACTATAAGAGTGCTCAGGAGAATAACAATAAATTTGATTTCCAGCAGCCAGTAAACTGGAATGTTGCTAAAGGTTCTGTTCAGGACTGGTCTACTTATCGTGCTCTTAATTATCAGTTGTTGTTGAACTGGTCTCGTAAGTTTGGGGTTCACGATTTAAGTGCTATGGGTACCTTTAACCGTCAGGAAAAGGCAACAGGTTCTAATATCCCAAGTTATCGTGAGGACTGGGCTTTCCGTGTAACCTATAATTATGCATCTCGTTATTTCGTGGAGTACAATGGTTGTTACAATGGTTCAGAGCGCTTTAGTCCTGATAATCGATTTGTATTCTTTAATTCAGGCGCGCTAGGATGGATGCTCTCAGAAGAAAAGTTCATGAAGGGTATCAAGTGGCTTGATATGTTGAAACTTCGTGCTTCTTATGGTGAAATTGGTGATGATAATGTTCCTGCTCGTTGGCTCTATATGAATCAGTGGGAATTTATCGATGCACCTAATGACGGAGTACGTACATTCTCTACAGACGTAAACCAGACAAAGAGTCCTTATGGATGGTATCGTGAAAAGTCTTTAGGTGTAGAAGGTGTACATTGGGAAAAATCAACTAAGACAAATATTGGTTTTGATTATGCTGTATTAGGTGGCTTGATTGCAGGAAGTTTTGATTACTTCAAGGATCGTCGTACAGCTATTCTAGTTGGTGGCGGCGAACGTGCAATTCCTATGTATTTTGGTCAGAATGCACCAACAGATAACTTAGGTAGAGTCGAAAATTCTGGATATGAGTTTACTGTTCGATTCAATAAAGTTTTTGCTAATAAGATGCGTGTTTGGGCAGATATGAATATTACTCATGCAAAGAATAAGATTATTGCTAAGAGTGATGCTCCTTTACTCCCTTCTTATCGTAAGAATGCAACTTATTCAATTGGCCAAACTAAGGCTTATATTGATAAGGGTTTCTTAAATTCTTATGATGATCTTTATGGTAGTCCTAAGTTTGATACCAATGATAATCAAAGATTAGCTGGTGACAGATACATCGTCGATTTCAATGGTGATGGTGTTGTTGATGCTAACGACCAGGCTCCTTATGGTTATGCTGGAACTCCACAGAATACTTATAACGCAACCCTTGGTTTTGCTTGGAAAGGCTTCTCTTGCTTTGTTCAGTTCTATGGCGTAAACAATGTTACTCGCGAGGTTAACCTTTCTAACTTTGGTGGTAAACTTGATACAGTTTATGATCAGGGTGAGTGGTGGACTCCAACTAACTCTAACGCAGATGTTTCTCCATCAAGATGGAATTCTACTTCAGCAAGTTATGCTAATGGTACTCGTTATCTTTATGATGGTTCTTATATTCGTTTAAAGAATGCAGAAGTTGCTTATACATTTGATAGCAAGTATATCAAGAAAATGGGTATCGATAACTTGAAATTATATGTAAGTGGTAACAACCTTTGGGTTTGGTCTCGTCTTCCAGACGACCGTGAATCTAACTTTGCTGGTGGTGGTGGCCAGGGTGCTTATCCTACAGTTAAGCGTATTAACTTCGGACTCAAAGTGGGTTTCTAAATTAAAGAGAAAATGAAAAAGATATATCAAAAATTGGTTCTCGGCGCAGCAGCATGTCTGTCTTTAGGCATGACATCATGTACCGACTATCTTGATAAACAGGCCGATACTGACGTTCAGCCAGAGACAGCCTTCAAGAATTTCAATAACTTCCAGGGATTTGTAGAGGAGATCTACAACTGTATTCCTGATAAAGAGAAGTGTTATTGGACAGTATCTTTCAACTGGGGTGATGATGAAATCATGAATACTGGTTTGGGAGATGATCATCTTGAGCATCAAATTGATCTTGGTAACTTCCGTAGCTGGGAATATAATGGTCAGAGTTGGTTGAAACGTGCCAGCGAGGATCCAACTACAACTAATAAGTTCAATCACTCTTTGTGGGGACATGCTTGGTATTGCATTCGTAAGGCTAATATTGGTCTTGCTAATCTTGACAAGTTTGTTGGAACTCAGGAAGAGAAAGATTTGATAGCTGGTCAGCTTTACTTCTTCCGTGCATGGTGGTATGAAGAAGTTATGCAATATTGGGGAGGTATGCCATATCTTAAGCACCCTATTGCTACAGACGAAAAGATGGATTATCCACGTCTTAGTTTCCAGGAATGTGCAGATAGCTGTGCAGAAGATTTCCGTAAGGCTGCAGATTTGCTTCCAATTAATTGGGATAATACTGTTGTTGGTAAAAGTAAAACTGGAGGTCATAACGATTTGCGTTTGAATAAGGTTATGGCTTTAGGCTATCTTGGTAAGGTGCTTCTTTGGGCTGCAAGTCCATTGAATGAACATGGAGCAGAAGCAGATGGTCATGATACCTATAATTATAATAAGGATTATGCTAAGAAGGCTGCTGAGGCATTTGGTGAGTTGCTTTCTCTTGTAGAGAGTGGAAAAACTCAGTATTCTTTAGCAGAATTTAAGTATGATGATATCTATAATCATGTCAAGTCTTCTGACGCTAAGTCATGCTTCTCTGATATCTTCTATACTACTGGTCAGAACTGGAAGATGCCAGGAACAACTGAGGCTATTTTCCGTGGTCCTTCTACTGATTACAATGGTAGTAACTGGAACTTCACTAAAACATGGGGTACAAAGGTTAACTCTATTGTAGAACACGATAATGTAATCCATATGCCTACAGCCAACTATGTTAATTATTATGGTATGGCTAATGGTCTTCCTTTAGATGATCCTGATTCAGGCTTCGACCCATCTCATCCTTTTAAGGGTCGTGATCCTCGTTTCTATCATGATATCGTATTTGATGGTTTCAAGTACATTAATTCTAGTGTATCTGTAGATGCAGATAAACCATATCAGTACTGCCAGTTGTATACAGGTGGAAATATTCGTAACGATGCAAGTGGTAGCCGTACTGGATACTATACACAGAAGTTAGTTCCTCATACAGCCAATAAGTATGATGGCGTTTACAACTGGAATGGTTCACTCCATACCTATTTGCCATATATGCGTCTTGCTGATATCTACTTGATGTATGCAGAGGCTTGTGCTGCTGTAGATGGTGCAAAGGGTAAAGCTTCTAATTTTGCAAAGACAGCAGAGGATGCCATTAATACTCTTCGTGATCGTGTTGAGGCTGGTCATGTAGCGGAGAAATTCCTTTCTGACAATAAGAAGTTTATGGATGAGGTTAGACGTGAGCGTGCTGTAGAACTTGCATTTGAAGGCTTCCGTTTCTGTGATCTTCAGCGTTGGTTGCTGCTCTCTGTTGCTCCATATAATCAAAAGACCTCTCAGGAGTTCAAACGTGTAGAAAGCAATGATTGGTATAAAAACAATGATCCAGCAGATGCTGCTGTTGTTGGTTGGAGTGAAAAGACTATTTTGACTCGTAACTTTGGTACCAAGCATTACTTGTTCCCTCTTTCTGACAAGGACGTTTATCTCTACAAGGAGTTGAATCAGAATCCTGGATGGTAATAAGGTTCAGTAAAATTTAAAACGATATTTTAATATGAAATATATAGATAAAAGATTCCTAATCTATGCCCTTGCAGCTATGTCAGCACTTCCTGCTGTAGCTCAGGACTTCAATGAAGAGAAGGAAGATACTACCAAGGTACCTGTAGCATTTCAAAAGGTAAATCTGAACGAAGTGCTAGGTGGTGTATCTGTGGTAGATATGAAAGAACTGACCAAGAAAAACTACAATACTTATGCTCTTGATAATCTTCAAGGCTATGTTGCTGGTTGGAATGGCAATCAGATGTGGGGTCAGGACGACCACCTTGTGCTGGTTGATGGTGTAGTTCGTGATGTGAATAATATCAAGCCTGAAGAAATCGATAAGATTACTTTCTTGAAAGGCGCTCAGGCTGTAGTACTTTATGGTAGTCGTGCTGCCAAGGGTGCTGTTTTGATTACAACAAAGCGTGGTTCTGAAGGTCCACTTCGTATCAACGTTCGTGCCAATACTGGATGGGCTGTAGCTAAAGCATTCCCAGAGTATTTAGGTAGTGCTGAGTATATGTCTCTTTATAATGAGGCTTGTGCTAATGATGGCGTTGATCCTACTTATTCAGCTGCGGAAATTTATCATTCTGGTGAAGGTACCAACCCATATCGCTATCCAAATTTGGACTTCTATTCATCTAAGTATGTAAGAAAAGCCTATAATCGTAGTGATGTTGGCGTAGAAATTGAAGGTGGTAGTGATAAGGCTAAATATTATGCTAATATTGCTTACTATCGTCAAGGTGATCTCCTTAACTTTGGACAGGCTAAGTATGATTATGTTGATCGTTTCGACGTTCGTGGTAATGTAGACTTCCGTTTGAATTCATGGCTATCAGCCTATGTTAATGCAGATGTAACATTCTACAATAAACGCACACCAATTGATATTGATGTAGATAAGGATAATAATAACACTCCTGATGATTATTGGAAGGTAGCAACACTTGTTCGTCCTAACCGTTTCTCTCCACTGATTCCTACAAGCTATCTCGATCCTAATGCTGTAGCTGCATGGAATCTTGCAAATGGTACTGATAACATTTTTGATGGTAGCTTCTTGGGTGGTACTACTGCAGAAACAACTAATACCTTTGCATCTTATTATGCAGGTGGTAAGAATAAGTATACTAGCCGCCAGTTCCAGTTTGATGCAGGTATTGATGTCGACCTGGCAGCAGTATTGAAGGGCTTGAGCTTCCATACTCAGGTTTCTGTCGATTATGCTACTTCTTACAATACTTCTTTCAATAATACTTTTGCTACATTCTCTCCAACTTGGTCAGAATATAATGGAAAGGAGTCTATTGTTGCATTACAACAGCATAATAAAGATAAGAAGTCAGGTATACAGAATGTTGGTAATTCTGCCGATAACCAGGTGGTAAACTTCAATGCACACTTCGATTACGAGAACACTTTCGATAATGTACATAATTTCTCTGCTATGTTGGTTGCGAATGGCTTTCAGCAGACAAAGTCTGGAGAATATCATCGTACAAGTAACGCTAACCTTGGTTTGAAGTTGGCTTACAACTACGATCATACTTATTTTGCCGATTTCTCTGCAGCTGCTGTTCATTCTTCTCGTTTGGCAGAAGGTCACCGTGAAGCATTCTCTCCTTCATTGTCTATAGGAGTTGATCTCGCTAAGTTCATGGATAATTCTGCTTTCGACAACTTGATGATTAGCGGTAGTGCTAGTATCCTGAATACTGATTTAGGTATAGACAACTACTACATGTACTCTGGAAACTATACCCAGAATACTAATTACTGGTGGGGATGGCGCGAAAGTGTATCTATGAACCCTGTTATTTCTGCACGTGGTGGTAATAACGATCTGACATTCCTGAAACGAAAGGAACTTTCTCTCAATGTTAAGGGATCTCTTTGGAAAAGAATGTTGACATTCGATGCTTCATTCTTTACTAGCGAATTGAATGGTAAGATTACCACACCTTCTAATATGTATCCAAATTACTTTAGTACATATTGGCCAGAGGCATCATTTATCCCATATCTGAATTACGATAATGATACACGTACAGGTTTTGACTTCTCTGTAAATTATAATAAGAAATTTGGTGAGGTTGATTTCCATGCAGGTGTAAATGGTACATACTATACTACCAATGCAAGCAAGCGTGATGATAGCAATTATGCTGATTCATATCAGTATCGTCAGGGTAAGGCAATTGATGGCCATTGGGGATATCAGTGTCTTGGTTTCTTCAAGGATGAGGCTGATATAGCAAATTCTCCATCACAGACCGCATTGAATGGTAAGATTAAGCCTGGTGATTTGAAGTACAAAGACCAGAATGGTGATAATGTTATTGATAGCCGTGACCAGGTTTTCTTGGGAAGAAATGGTTGGAGTTCAGCTACAAGCCAGTCAATGGGGGATCCATTTGTTCTTGGTATGAACTTCTCTGCTAGCTACAAGCACTTTACTTTGTTTGTTCTTGCAACAGGTCGCTTCGGTGCTTATGGAATGAAGAATAGTTCTTACTATTGGTCAGGAAGTACCAATAAGTATTCTGCAGAAGTACGTAATCGCTGGACACCAGAGACAGCTTCTACAGCTACATACCCACGCCTTTCTCAGGAAAGTGGTTCAAATAACTTCACCAATTCAGACTTCTGGATGTATTCTACCGATCAGTTCAACTTGGCTAAGGTTCAGTTGACCTACGATTTCCCAAGCGAGTGGTTTAATGCAGGTATCGTTCGTGGACTTTCTGCTTATGTAAGTGGAAGTGACCTACTTAAGATTGCCAAGAACCGCGAGATTCTGGAAATGAATGTTGGTTCTGAACCTCAGACTAGATTCTATAATATCGGTGTGAAAGTTAATTTCTAATAAAAACCAATCATGAAAAAGAAATATATTTTTAAAGCTTTGATGCTTACAGCCATCCCAATGCTTACAGCTTGTGATGACCTGTTCGATCCAGCTATAGAAAATCTGCGCGACATTAGCTCAATGGAAGCAGAACCTTCTTTTGCAGAAGGCTTCCTGGCTAATGCTTATGTGCTGATGCCATATTCAAATGCTCCTCAGAGTGATGTAGCTACAGATGATGCCGTATCAAATGATGCTTCTAATAATTATCGTAAGATGGCTACGAGTTCATGGACTTCTATGGACGATCCTACTAGCCAGTGGCAGAGCAGATTTAATGCTATCCAGTATATCAATATTTTCCTTGGAAGCTGTGATCAGGTAAAATGGGCTGAGAAACCAGTATTGGCTCATTTGTTCCGTAATCAGTTCCGTGGTCAGGCTTTCGCCATGAGAGCTTTGCATCAGTACTTCTTGTTACGTGCACATGCTGGTTATACAGCTGATGGTAAATTATTGGGTTATCCAATCCATGTGGAAGCTGAGAAAGCAAACTCTGATTTTAATCAGGAGCGTGATCCATTCACAAAGTGCTATGCACAGATCATGAATGATATCGATAGTGCTTTGACTTATCTTCCTGTAGAATATGGTGATGTAAAAGCCGAAGCAGTTCCTGATAAATACAAGCAGATGGGAGCAACTGACGAGGAATATAATCGTGCCTTTGGTTCTCATTTTATTGGTTTGATGAATGGTAAGGCAATTGAAACTCTTCGTGCTCAGGTTGCTTTATTGGCAGCAAGTCCAGCCTATAATGCAGATTCTAATGTTGATTGGGAAACAGCAGCCAACTATGCTGCAACCGTTCTTGATAGAATCGGTGGAGTTGCTGGTATGGATCCTACTGGTTATAATTGGTTTGCTGATAATACTGCAATTGATAATCTTGCAGCAACAGCATGTCCTAAAGAGGTGATTTGGCGTGGAAGTAAGGGTACAAGTCATAGTCTTGAAACAGATATGTTCCCTCCATCACTTTATGGTAATGGTCGTGTAAACCCTACTCAGAACTTGGTTGACGCATTCCCTATGGCAAATGGTTACCCTATTTCTGATAAAGCTAATTCGGGCTATAATGACCAGGATCCATATACAAATCGTGACCCTCGTCTGGCTGCTTATATCCTTTATAATGGTCAGTCAATTGGTTCTTCTGTCATTACAACAGGTAGCTATGGTACTAATAAAGATGCTTTGAATAATGATGCAGGTAAATCTACACGTACAGGATATTATCTTCGTAAGCTCCTTCGTACTGATGTTAACTTGAATCCATCAAATGTCTCTGACCAAAACCATTACACAGCTTATATGCGTTATACCGAAATTTTCCTTGATTATGCTGAGGCTGCAAATGAGGCATGGGGACCAACTGGAACTGGTAATCATAGCTATTCTGCTTATGATATCATTAAGGCGCTTCGTAGCCGTGCTGGGGTAGGTAAGGAAAATGGTGATGCATATCTTGAGTCAATCAAGAATGACAAGGACAAGATGCGTGAGTTGATTCGCAATGAGCGTCGCCTTGAACTTTGCTTTGAGAACCATCGTTTCTACGATCTTCGTCGTTGGAAGGTTGACCTTACCAAATTAAATGAGGCAGCACGTGGTGTAGACATCAAGAGCGAGAATGGTTCATTGAAGTATGTTGTATTGCCTACAGTAGAGCAGCGTGAATACAAAGATAATATGTTCTATGGCCCAATCCCATACAATGAGTGCCGTAAGTGGTCTAAGCTAGAGCAGAATAAGGGCTGGGAATAAAAGAAAAATAAAACCAAAAGAAATTATGAAAAAGTTTAAATTTTTGTCAGTGCTATCAGTAATTGCTCTTGGAGCAATGACAGTATCTTGCGAAAACTCGGATATAGATTTCCCTGATTATGAAGGTGGTGTGTCTGTATATTTCGCATATCAGAATCCTATCAGAACAATTGTTCTTGGTACTGACCATACTACTGATGTAACTCTTGACAATCAGCATAAATGTAAAATTATAAGCACCATGGGTGGCGCTTATAATGGTAGAAATATCAATGTAAATATTGCAGTGGATCCTTCTTTGGTTAATAATCTCTATTTTGAAGATGGTTCTCCAGTAAAGGTTTTGCCAGAGAATTATTACTCTTTGTCTACTAATACATTAAGCTATAATGGTGGTATGCAGGGTGCTACTGAGGTTACATTGAATGATGCTTTCTTTGCTGATCCTGCTTCTTTAAAGAATACATATGTTATTCCTGTAAAAATGACTTCTCAGACTGGTGCTGATTCTATCCTAGTAGGAAAGGAGTTGGTTGCTGGTGAGAATCCTCAGCTTTCAAATACTGTAAGATGGGACCCAGCTCCAAAGAACTATGTTCTTTACTTAGTGAAGTATATCAATAAGTATACTGGTACTTATCTTCGCTTAGGTGATGAAAAGTTCAAGGTTAATGGTAAAGACTCTACTGCAACTCATGGCAACAAAGATGCAGTTGAAAAATATGAAGTTGTAGAGGGTATTACCTCTCACTCTCTTACAGCTATCAATTATCCTGTAACTTATACTAATGGTAAATTAAGCTGGACTGCTAATCTTATCATTACATTCAATGAGAATGGTGAAGCTAGGGTAGAACTTGATCCAGCTTATGCTGATAAGGTAAAACTTTCAGATGCTAGTGCTAAGTATCTTGAAGATGCTGGTACTTGGAATAACATCAAGCGTCAGGGATTTGAGCTCAAGTTCAAACTTGAATTTAATAATTTGACAGTTGAGTCTTCTGATAAATTTGTATTGCGTGATCGTGCAGTTCCTGGCATTCAGGAGTTCAAGACCACTTACAAGAATAATTAATAATTTGTAGTTACTATGAAACAATATAAATATATATTGATGGCTGCTGTAATCGCAGGTTTGTCTTCTTGTGCAGACGACAGATTTGAGGATTTCAGAACAGCATCTACTGATGACCCTAATTATGCTTACCTAAACGATTTAGGTGATTTGAAGTCATATGTGGATCATGCTAAATATCCTACTTTCAAACTCTGCGGCGAAACTAACGCCGCTGAGTTCAACAAGCAGGAACTTGTATATGCATTGGATGTTGCTAACTTTGAGGAGTTGGTTACAGGTAATGCATTTAAGTACAGTTCTGTTGTTGGCGATGATGGTAGTATGAACTTTGGTACCATCAAGGAGTTCGTAAAGAATGCTTCTGAAGCAGGCTTGCCTATCTTTGGTCATACTTTGGTTTGGCATTCTCAGCAGAATACTAAGTATCTGAATAATCTGATTGCTGACAAGGAATTACCACCTGACCCAAATGGTGGTAATAAATACATGAAGATTACTACTGGTGGAGCTGGTGCTAACCAATGGGATAAACAGATTAATTATGCATTAGCAACACCATTGGAGAAGGGGGCAAATTATACCATGACAGTAAAGGTTAAGGGCTCAGAAGGTGGAGACTTTGCTGCTTGGCCACTTTGGGAAGCAAGTCCAAATAAGAACCAGTGGGGTGGTAGTAATGATGTTCAGTATATGGCAACTTACGACATCAAGGAAGAATATACTACTCTGACATGGACTTTCAATGCTAATTTCCCAATAGATAAACTTCAGTTTGTATTTGGTAAAGTTGGTGGTATTATTTCTTGTGATGATTTTACATTGGTAAAAGAAGGAACTACTGACAACCTAATTAAAAATGGTGATTTCACAAATGGAATCACTGGTTGGGGACAGACTGGTTGTTCTATTGAAGCTGCTGGTGCTGCTGCTACAGTTGATATTCCTACTACATTTGGTAAACTTAACTTTGATGATGGCAAGAATCTTGTAGGTTGGGGAATGGATAAGGGTCCAACAATTGTAAACGGTATTTGCGAAGTAGGAAATACTTCAGCAAAAGGTAATGATTGGAGTGCACAGGTTAATTATGAACCAGGTACAGCATTTGCTGAGGGTGAAACATACCATCTTAAGATGAACATTAAGGGTAGTGTTGCTGGTGATTTTGGCGCAGGATTCCAAAACCCTAATGGATACGTCGGTTGTGGTAATTTCCCTACTATCAAGGTTACTACTGATTGGCAAACAATTGATGTTGCAGCAAGTGTTACAGGTCCTAATGCTACTCGCTTATTGATGAATATTGGTAAGTATGTTGGTACTCTTTACATTGATGATTTTGAAGTTTACTACATGAAGAAGGGTAATAGTATTCCTTTAACAGATAAGGAGAAGAATGATACTCTTACATGGGCAATGGACAACTGGATTCAGAATATGATGAAGAACTGCGAAGGCAAGGTTAAGTCTTGGGACGTTGTTAATGAGCCGATGTCTGATGCTGCTCCTTCAGAGTTGAAGACTGCTACCCGTGACGGTGGTGAAAATCCAGAGAACAACTTCTTCTGGCAGGATTACCTCGGCAAGGATTATGCTCGTGTAGCTGTTAAGTTGGCTCGCCAGTATGGTGGCAATGACTTGAAACTCTTCATCAATGATTACAACCTCGAGGCTGCTTACAACAAGAATGCTAAGTGCGAAGGCCTTATCAAGATGGTTGAATACTGGGAGAGTGATGGTGTTACTAAGATCGATGGTATTGGTAGCCAGATGCACGTTACTTACAGTATGAACAAGGAAACTCAGGCTAAGAATCAGGAAGCTGTTACAAACATGCTTAACTTGCTTGCTAAGACAGGTAAACTCATCCGTATCTCTGAGCTTGATATGGGTATCGCTGATGAGGCAGGTAACAAGATCCTTACAGCTAATGTAACTGAGGCTCAGCACAAGGCTATGGCTAAGTACTATCAGTTCATTATCGACCAGTATTTGAAGATTATCCCAGCTAACCAGCAGTATGGTGTATGTGCTTGGGGTATTACTGATAGCCCTAAGGGTTCTGGCTGGAGAGCTGAAGAGCCTATCGGTCTTTGGGATGGAAACTACCATCGTAAGCACACTTATGCAGGTTTTGCAAGTGGTCTTTCTGGTCAGAATCTCGTTCCAGAGAATTAATGAAGATTTCATGCTAAACTGAAACATAGCATTTCATGAATATCATTTCATGAATTTTGGTTTTATAGTTGAGGCTGCGTCGTGATGACGCGGCCTCGATTTCGAAACCTGAACATGTAAATAACTAAAATCAATAATATGAAGAAAATTTTCTTATCCGCTTTTCTTGTAGCTTCTACCCTGAGTACGTATGCTCAGACAGCTACTTTCAAGTACTTTGATTACAAAGGTCAGGATTCTCGTTTTGACAAGAATATCAATTTACAGAAACAGTTTTTTAATCCTATCCTAGCAGGTTTTGCTCCTGACCCTTCTTTCTGCAGAAAAGGTGATACTTACTATCTGGTAAATTCATCTTTCTCTTTCTTCCCAGGTGTGCCTCTCTATACAAGTAAGGACTTGATTCACTGGAAGTCTGAAGGATTCGTTCTCGACAGAAAAGAGCAGTTGCCATTAGCTAAGCAGAATATCTCAGGTGGTATCTTTGCTCCGGCAATTACTTATAACGAGAAGAACAAGACCTTCTATATGATTACAACTAATGTAGGTGCAGGAAATTTCTTCGTAAAGTCTAAAGATCCATCTAAGGGATGGAGCAATCCTATCTATCTGCCTAAGATTGACGGTATTGATCCTTCTTTCTTCTTTGATAAGGATGGCAAGGGATATATTGTACATAATGGTCCTGTTGACGGCGGTGCCGACTATGAAGGTCAGCGTGCTATCCGTATCTTCCGTTTTGACGTGAAGGGTGATAGCATCATTGGCGATTATAAGCAGATTGTACGTGGTGGTACTCATGTTGAGGAGCGTCCAATCTGGATTGAAGGTCCACACCTCTATCGTATAGGAAAATACTATTATCTGATGTGCGCTGAAGGTGGTACAGGCGATTGGCATAGTGAGGTAATTCTTCGTGCTAAGGATCCTATGGGACCTTGGGAGGAGAATCCTAATAATCCAATCCTTACACAGCGTACAGGCCTTGATCCTAACCGTCCTGACATCGTTACTAGTGCAGGTCATGCCGACCTCGTACAGAGCAAGAATGGCGACTGGTGGGCTGTATTCCTCGGATGTCGTCCATACCAGGATGATTTCTATAATACAGGTCGTGATACTTATCTGTTGCCTGTAACTTGGAAAGACGGATGGCCAACAATTCTTGAGAAAGGTAAGGCGATGCCTACAGTACTTGATATGAAGCCATGGCAGCAGAAGATGAATACTGCTGGTGAAACTACTGCTCCATTGACAGGAAACTTCTCTTATCGTGATGAGTTCAAGGGTGATAAGCTCGATAGTCGCTGGATGTTCCTTAGAAATCCTTCACAGTTCTATTCTCTTACAGCAAATGGTCTTGAGATGAATGCATTGCCAGTGAAGATTTCACAGAAGGACTCTCCTTCAGCAGTCTTCGCTCGTCAGCAGCATACTGACTTTGTAGCCGAGACACAGGTGAATTTTGCGCCTGAGAGCGATAATCAGCTTGCTGGCTTAACATTGCTCCAGAACGAGGAATATAACTTCGTATTCGGAAAAACTTTGCGCAAAGGCAAGCCTGTAGTTGTGCTTACTCGCTCTGAGAAGATTAATGTTACTATCGGTTCTGCTGAATTGAAGGATGCTTCTGCTCCTGTTAAACTGAAGATTGAGAGTAAAGGCAGATATTATGACTTCTATTATGCAGAAGGTAATGGTAGCTGGCAGTTACTTGCTAAGGGTGTAGATGCAGTCAACCTGAGTACTCACCAGAGTGGTGGATTCATTGGTGCATGCATCGGCCTATACGCTACTAAGTAATATAAAAAACAAAACAAAATTTTAAAGTTCCTCCACACTTTAGGATAAGCTATTGATAGCTAGGTTCTTAAGTGTGGAGGAACTTTTTTGTTTCCATTTTCTACCATATTTTCTGCCCAATAATAGTTTTTGCGATATCTATGTTTTTAGGCGCTTATATAGTATTTATGAGTTATCAAAAACATAGTTCTTAGAACTTTTGCCTCTAGGCAAACAAGCGTTTGCCTAGAGGGGAACGAGCGTTTGCCTAGAGGCAAAAGTTTGAAACGCTTATGTTCTGGCTCCTTCATTTTGTAGTATTGAATAGAGAAAAAAACATGTGTTGTGCATTCTGATGAATATATGATTTGATGCATAAGAGAGTTTGATAATCTTCACCATCAAAAGTTCCTCCACATTTAAAAATCTATCTATCAATAGTTTATCCTAAAGCGTGGAGGAATTTTGAAAATATGTTTTGTTTTTTTTGATATGTAATAGGAAAAGCGTACCTTTGCATAATAAATCAATTCAGATGAAATTATTCATAGTTATACCTTGCTATAATGAAGAGGAAGTCTTATCCATGACCATGGATAAGATGCAGTTGCTTATAGAATCGCTTAAGCGAGAGGAAGATGTAGATGCCAGTTTGCTTCTTGTCGATGACGGAAGTAAAGACAGAACCTGGCAAATTATTTCAGAATATGCAGCAAAGGATAGTAAGGTAAAAGGCTTGAAGCTATCTCATAATAAAGGCCACCAGAATGCACTTTGGGCAGGTCTGGAAGCATCAATTGATATTTGTGATGCAACTGTTACCATTGACGCAGATTTGCAGGATGATGAGAATTCCATCAAGGAGATGGCTCGAATGGTAAAACAAGGCAAGGATATCATTTATGGCGTAAGAAAAGAGCGCAAGACAGATACTTTCTTTAAACGTTTTACTGCTCAGTCATTTTATCGCCTGATGAAGACTGTGGATAAAGAAGTGGTTTATAATCATGCTGATTTCCGCATGATGAGCAATCGTGCTGCTAAGGCTTTAGTGCAATATCCTGAGCGAAATCTGTTCTTGCGTGGAATTGTAAGACAATTAGGATTTCAAGAAGGATTTGTATACTACGATCGTAAAGCGCGCGAGGCTGGAGAGTCAAAATATCCACTTAAGAAAATGCTGTCGTTCAGCGTAGATGGTATTACATCCTTCTCGGTAGCTCCACTCAGGTTTATTGCCTATGTAGGTATGCTCATGACGCTGATTTCGCTTGTAATGATAGTATT
>REGX01438504.1_pt1 | contig 16323 bp, 28 predicted proteins | sample 2276321 | NCBI WGS metagenome assembly REGX01 (sample SAMN08335021, study PRJNA423103) | bovine gut metagenome | biome: bovine gut metagenome; feature: rumen; material: feed digesta; isolation source: rumen digesta from from 15 high feed efficiency cows and 15 low feed... | host: Bos taurus ... | reverse complement strand
CTGTAACGCTTGTTCTTTCTTTTTTGCTTCGCAAACAGGACAAACTTTCTTTTCAGGCTTATATCTGATAACTTTTAAAATTTTTGTCTTTGACCCACTATCTGTGTATATTTTGCCACAACAAAAGCATTTAAGCTCAATTGTGTATTTGTCTCCGTTTAACGCTGGTGCAAAACATCTTTTAAATGGGTCAACCTTACCGTGTGCCAAGATTTCAACAACGTCATAAGGGATAAAGTCTCCCGGTTGGATTTTTCTTTCGTTTGAATCTGGTTCCAACATCATTTTGATGTACTCAACATCTACCATCTGCTCACCTCATGCAATAAAAAAACGCTCTGTGCCAAGTATGCGGGTACTCGACACAAAACGCTCTTTTGGTTGATATGATATTCAGTTCTGTTAATACAGCACCCGCATACCGTATCAACCACTATTATTATAACACATTTAGAGAGAAAAATCAAGTGCTTTTTGTTGTTCTTATCAGATGTGCTATAACATCGACCGTCCAACCATTACCCAACATCTTGTACGCCTGAGTGTCACTAACAGGAAACTCATACCATTCTGGAACAGTCTGTAAACGTTTGCATTCTGATACTGTCAATTTGCGGATAATATAATATCCATCTTGTAACTTTATAGGGTATGTTTTACTCTTAATTGTAATATTACCGCCCTTGACTTCATAAACCGTGTATGTTTTGCCGTCTGCTGCCGATATTGCTTTGACTGGAATAGCTATTTGAGGGTGAAAACCTCCTGTTACAGCTGTTCCCTTTCCACCTATGCTATAAATGCGGCTTGATAAACTCGGCTGTATTCCAAGTTTCCCATTTCGTCCGCTCTTACTATTAAGACATACCGGTTTAATTACAAACTCACCGATAAGGTTATCCTTTAATACCGTTGTAACAGCGTTTGTTTTGCTGTCTGTTCGTGCTTCGTAGTGCTGATATGTAGGAGCGTCTGTTTTACTGCTTCGGCTGTCTGTGTCTGAATACCGACCTCTTGATGCGACACAAACAGGCTCAGCAACACCTGTTTTCTTATCAATGTCATTACCAGCAATATTCCTCGCTCCGTCTTTGTAGCAAGTTGCTCTCAGACATTGAGCTTTACCGTCAGCAGTGACATTTACAGGCTCGGCACAACACATTCTTTGCCCGCTTTGCTTTTTTACGTTTGTATAATTACCGCCTTTGTAATAATTGGCGTCTATGCAAGGCGATTTTTCTTTAATAGCAAACCCATCAAGCACATCTTTCAGCAGTATTCCTCTATCCTCCGGCTGTTGTACATCGACCTTGCTGTATGTACCGTCATCGTTTCTTTTGCCAACCCAATACAGGCGCTGCCTGTTCTGTGCGGAAACGAGTGCAGAATTGATACAAATAGGTTCAAATCCGAATGTTTCTGTTATACTCTCCCGAATAGCCTTTGACATTGATTTATTATTCTCATATATAAAGAATTTCGGCTTTGCTTCTCGCAAAGCTCTAACATACTGCGAAAACAGCTCCCAACCTATACCGCTTGCCGTTGTTTCTCTCCTATCAGGGGACTGTGCGATGCTCCAAAAAGTACACGGTGAGCCTCCCACGAGATAATCAATACCGTGATATTTTGCAAAATCAGCTTTGAACACATCGCCGCATTCCTGTATGTAAGGAAAATTATATTTTGCTGTCTGAATAGCGTATTTGTCTATCTCATACGCATAATAATTGTCTACTTGTATTCCTACTTTCTGCATAGCTAACATTCCGCAAGCCATACCGTCAAAAAGTGATAAAATGTTCATATTCCACCTCACACAAAAAATCTGCATCCGCATTCAGCGCACTTTCCGTGTGCTGTCTGCCATTCCATAGTCACGGGATTTCTGTGGTAGTATGTTTCAACGCATTTTTTCTTTCCGCATTTAGGACAATTTCGCCAATCTATCTTGACTTCGGACACTTTGTTGATGTATTCTTTCATTTGATCATCAACTTGAACCGGATCTTCACAAAGCTTGCACACATACTGACCTTCGGAATATATTATCGGCTCCTCGCAGTCAGGACAACAAGGTCTTAAATATATTTTGTCGCTTCTCCAGTCGTACTGTTCAAGCCATTCTGCTTTCGTTTCGCTCATTCTGAACCCTCCATTGTAATTAATTCACTGCAAGGCAATTCCTCAACCCACTTGCAAAACGTACGCCAACAATCCAACTTATGGCTTTTGCGACTGCGATAGATATTCCTCAGCACTGCGTAATTCAGTTGTACCGTTGACCTTTGATTGTAGCTTGAAGGTAAGAGCTGTATCATCTGCCACCAATCCGCTTTATCTTTGCTTTTTAAATAACGTTTTCTTGCTGCGTTTAAGCCTATTATTACAACCTCCAAAATATTTAGCTCTAAATCTAAATGTTCATAGCTGAAATCATCAAGTGTAAATTCTTTTTTGTGAATTGTGTGCATTGTGCTGCATGAATTTCTAACAGTTCCGATCTTGTAGGTATCAAATTCTTTCCACCAATACATCGGTGCAACAATATCCATTGTTACGGTTATCATTCTCATGAACTTTCTGTGATCTGTTCCGGCTTTGACAAGTTTTTTCATAAGTTGCAAGTCGTTTTCGCCAATTACAAATTCCTTTTGCAGCCCGTCATCACAAGGATGTCCAGCAATTTCATTGATAGTCAAATAACAACTATCACTTTTATTCCAACTATCCAACGGATTTCGCATACCTCTAATAGCCGCTTCCCAACCGTAAACATCCACATTTTCAATTTTTATCATCGTTTGACCTCCATAAGTAAATTAAGCCTGAATAAATCTATACTGTGGCTTGCTTTTTCTGCACAAAGTTCGCATAAATAAACGCCGTATCTTCTTAAATCAAAATTCTTATAGTAAGAAGCACAATTCAATTTGCCTGTTTTGACTATCGTATATTTCACACCAAAAAATTCTTTTTCTTTTGTTTGAATTTCTTCGCCACAACAATCACAATAGTATTTTGTTATAGTTCCCATTTTAACCCCTCCTATAAGCGTTTTAAGCGGCTTTTATTTCGGTAATATAATTTCATTACTTTTAAATAAAAACCGCTTAGAAACGATTCTCAGCCATTTGCGGTGTGTTCTGCGTTCTTGCTTGCTTTTCTTGACTTCAAATATTCAATTAAAGCCGTTTCGACAAGGTTTGAAAATGTCCGGTTCTCTTTTTTTGCCTGTCCCTGCACTCTGTCAAGCAATTCTTTTTCTGCGCAAAAACTTGTTGTAATTTTCATCAGTTCACCTCATTCTTTACATCAGTAACTTTATATCTGCCGTAACCGCTTGTTCTGCCGCTGCCGATACCCAAACCAAATCCCGCAAGATTGATAATATTGACAATGTTTTCAAGCTGATACACGTTATCTGTGAAGTCAATTCTGAAAGTTGCTTTCCAGTTTGTAAAGTGGCTAAGCCTTACGGTAACTGGTGCACCTTTTTTCGGTGCCATAAGTCTTTCATCGAGCGACCACTCCGAAAATGTGATTGGAACTAATCCACGCTCAGCGACAACATTTACGGCATTGTCAAACTTTGTCTTGTATTTGTCAATTTCATTCCTTACTACCGCATCACCAAACGACTTTTTAAGCCCAAACGCTGATATGCAGGGAGCGTTTTCCATCAACATTTTCTTGAAGAGTTCCTCTGTACATTCGGTGTAGGTGTCCTTGACTGGGATTCCATCTCTCCAATGTATAGCCGTTATGATGTCTTCCCATACATTTGGAGTTTCACGAATTTTCTTTCTGTCCTCAGCTGTCAAAGCTCTTGTGTTCCGTGAGTTCATCTTGTTTAAAACAAGGTCTGTTGTTCCTTCGATCGTGATATTCACGGTCTTAACTCTGCTTTCAATGTCCATCAGTTCGATTACGTTCTTGTCTTTCATTGTATTATCTCCTTTGAAATATAATATTTTTGGTGTGCAAACACCGTTGAGATTATACTATTCTGTTTTGTCTTGTTTTGTGTTGCTTTGTAATGACATATTGTATACTATTTGAGATAGTATAACCTCAACGGCATCTGCACTGTCTTGTTATGTCATATAATAATCTGATCTATCCTTTTTTGTTCTGAATTAGTGCATAAACACTGATAAAGGCTTGATTTGTACTGTGCTTTCGTGTAATGATATTTTGTATGATATTGTATGTTATCCTTTGTTATTTTAGGCTTATTCAAGCCCTTATCAATGTTTATGCTGTTCTGCCATAAGCATAGGTGAAGATTTGAAATGTGCTGTTCTGTTTTGAAATGTCTTGTTCTGTATTGCTCTATCTTGCCTTGTAAAGGATTTTCTCAAACCCTCACCGATACTTATGTAATGTTTTGACGTGTGGTAACTTTTCCTGTCCTATACTGCGTTATCCTATATTGTATTGTCATAAGCTGTCATATTTTAAGATAAACTATATTGTCATATCCTGTTTTATTGCTCATTACAAGCATATTTGAAAGATTTATACTCTTTTGTTATGTTCTGTCATATAGTTGTCTGTTGTGCGCTACTCTGCGTTGACCTGTTCTCAGCTGCCAAGAGAAATAAATCCCTCAAAAATGCTTGTAATGTTTTGAAATTTGCTGTTTTTTTCTGAGTTGTTTTGTGATATGATGTATTATACTTTTTGCCAATCGGCACAAAAAAGAGCTTGAAATGTTCTGTGCTAAGTTGTAATGTTCTATATTGTCCTATCCTTACTTGTTCTATTTTGAAGTAACTTATAGAGCTTCCAAGCCCTCATCTGTGCCGACTGGCTTTAATTCTTACGGTATCAAGTCAAAAATTTCTTTTAACTCTTTTAACATCTTGTATTTATTTTTGAACGCCTGTAATTCCGAATATGCACGGTTCAGAAGTGCTTTGTATTCGTCCGGCTTCTGCATAATCAGATTAATTGATTTGTAGCCCTCGTTTTCTGTGGTTTTATACATCAGCCTGACTGGTTCCTGCTTTGTTGGTTCATCTTTATACTCAAAAACAAGGTTTCCAAGCAGATTTCTTGCTTGATGAAGCCTATACTTTTCGGCGGCTATATCGTTGTTCCACTCAAAGCATTTATGAAGCTCTGTACTTTCATCTTTTGCTTTTTCAACTATCTCAGCCGGTTCAACCACTTCGCCGATCTCTGCAATTTCCTCTGATACCTTTTGTGCATCAGCCTTAAAAATTCCTTTGACTTTCCAACTTGTTACTATCATTTTAATACCTCACTTTATTCAAAAAGGCAAGTCCGCATCATCTGGGATATACCCCATATCCAACTTGTTTTCACTTGCTTTCTGCTGTTCCGGCTGTGGCTGTGTCGTCTGCGTCTTACTTTCGCAAAACTCCACATTCTCAGCCCATACCTCAAAGGTGTTCCGCTTGTTTCCGTCACGGTCTGTATAACTGCCTGTTTTAATACTTCCTGTCAAAGCTATTTTCTGCCCTTTTGAGAAATACTTACAGATAAACTCCGCTCTCTGCTGCCATGCAACCACCGTTATAAAGTCTGCCTGCTTTTCCTCACCCTGCTTTACACGTCTGTCCACCGCAATATTGAAGCGTGTGCAAGCTGTACCGCTCTGCGTGTGTTTGAGTTCCGGGTCTACTGTAAGTCTGCCGATAAGTTGTACATTATTCATATTGTATTCTCCTTTTCAACAAATAAAGAAAGTTGCTGATTATTCTTTTGCTTTTTAGCTTTTTCTTCTGCCATTCTTTTGGCTTTGTATTCGTTATACATTCTGCGGTATTCATAACTTTTACCGAACAGATTATACGCTGCTTTGACAACGTTCGGCTCATAAGGGCGTATCTTTTCAAGATCGTCAACTGCTTTGTAATTGATAGGACAACCACAGCAGCCCGTTCTTGTCAGCCCGTAGACCTCATACGCATCTGAATATGTAATACCATAATATTCTTTATACCACGCCTTATCTTTATCAGAAACATAGTAAAGCGGCTTAAATCTATATTTGCCGTCATTTTGCAACGAAAAACACATTGTATTTGTTTCATAGTAATCATCTTCCTGTTTTATTGTTCTTAGCCCGCCCTCGGCTTCTCGTTCGCCTGTTATGACCATTTCATAATCCTTTTGTACTCTGTGCGCTGGTTCCTTCTTGCAGTAGTCACAACACCGTTTAGAAATTTTAAAGTCTGGTGGGTATATTTGCAAAAATTCATCCATGTATTTTTTTGAGTTTAAGGAAAGTTGCATATTTGTTCCAGGTTCTCCACGCTTATTACACGAACAAAGAAAAGAAAGAGATGAAGAACAACGAGGATATTTTTGTTTTAACCTCTCATAACACGCTGGCTTATCCTCTGCACTTTCATATTCTGCTATGACTGAAAGCGGAACATTTTTTCGGAAAGTATCACCAATTCCGACGCTAAACGCCTTTGACATGAACGGCATACCGAATTTCCTGACCGCCGTGACAATGTTTATTTTAGGTCTGCACTCTTCAATTTCAACACCGTATTTCTCGGCGGTAGCCTTAACATGATCTTTTGTAGCTTGCATTTCAAGTCCGGTGTTGAAAAATACATACTTCATGTCCATGCAGATATACATATCTGCTTTTATCTCCTGCGTTTTCTGCAATAAAGTTATCCGCCTTTTGCTTTGATAAGTGGTTATTAAGTACCTGATATTCATACACATACTGTCCTGCGGCTTCTTTTTCGGCTATTCTCTCCTGAATTTCTGCATCCTCATAGTTAGCTTCGATCATGTATAAATTATAATTCGGAGCATCTATGCCGTCTAAGTTGTTGCAATCGGTCGCATAGAATATTTTTTCACCGTTGAGATATAATTTATATCCGCAGTTACTGACATTATGCTTTAACGGTATCATAATTAGCTGTAAACCGTCTGTATAGCAGGTTTTTATGTTCGGAGTATAAATATCTACCCTCCATTTTGGCACGCCACAGGCGATTACAGACGGTAATAGCCACTTACCACATCCGAAACGCAAAGACGGTCTTTCTGCCGCCAATTTCCGAATCGTCTCAGGCTTGAAATGGTCGGAGTGGATGTGTGTCAGCAGAACTAACTTCAAGCCCTTGACATACGGCTTTATTGCCTTCCACGAAACGCCGACATCTATCATCACTTTACCGCCAATAATAACACAATTTCCTTTACTACCTGTTGATATAATTGTGTAGTCCATTAATAACACCTCTTATCGTTGGATTTATAAAAATCTTTAACATTTGTTTTCCCAAGAAGATAATCGGTTGAAACATGGTAGTAAGTTGAAATTATTGATAAGTTGGTAATAGAACAATCACTAATAGCTCTAAGATATTTTTGCATTGTCTGATACGGGATATTCATAGCTTTGCATTGTTCCGAAAATGGTAATTGATAGTCAGCCGCTAAACTTTTAAGCCTTGTTGCAAATATCTTTCGGATTTCACTATTTAACGGTTTATTCATAGGCTCACCCCCTCTCTACCGCCAAGCATTAAAGCTCGTCAATGTTTATCTGCTCTGCCGTTGTTTCAACCGTCTGCGGCTCTGCTGCCTGTTCCGGCTCGGCTTCTGCTTCGGGTATGTCAACTTCAAGTATGCCGTTTTCGGTTGCTTTAATGGTTGCGCTGTCGCTCTCCATAGCCTGAACCATATCCGTTGACATAATACCCCACTTGCTTATAAGTTGCCGCAGCATCGTCTTTTTTGCCATTCCGTCAAAATTTTTGTACCAAAATGAAGAATAAAGCCATTCGTCATTTTTATCATACTTTCCAGCTTCATAATCCGCAAAGCTGACTTTCGGATATTTACCACCTGTTGCTCCTGCTGAAAATGCGGGGCTATATCTGTCAGCGTGTCTTATCATCTGAGCTTTTGACCAGTACAGAATTTTTTTAAAACCGTTTAGATACTCAAACATAGCATAATAGCCGATAGTTTCCTCTTTTTCTCTTACATCTACAGCTTGAATAGGCTCTATCTCAATTTCTTCTGTGAACGGATTGTAATATTTCAGTTCGCCCTTTTTGACTTCAAGGACATTGATGTGCTTATAGTAGCCAGAACGAATAGCAAGCTGTAACAAGCCTTTATAGCCCATAATGAACTGTGCGTCATAATGCTCCGGTACACCATTCTTTGATTTTACCTTAAACGGTACAAGATAATACTGCCCAAGCTGTGGACTGTGTGCAAGCCCCAAGCTCTCACCAAGCAGCGACCCTGTTATAATGCTTATAGCTTCACAATTTGAAAGCTGTGGATTAGTCGCAACCGCTGACATTATCGCCGCCGTGTAGCGTTCTGCCTTTTTCTTATCGCCCAAAGTCTGATTAATGAGTTTCTGCATCTTGTCTGAACCGATCACCATTGAAAACTTAGGTCTATTTGCTGTCATCTGATTGTTTGCCATTTTAATTACCTCCTGATTTTAATTGTTTTTAATTAACTCGGGGTTATCGTAAATGTTGCCGATAACTTCAATTTGTTTATCATTAAGCAGATACGGATTGTCTGCTGTGGAAGAACCGCCACCCCATCCGCAATGAAAACAACCAACCCCAAAAACAACTTCACACGGTTTTTTCTTATGATATGTGCGTTTCATCACAATGTCGCCCTCAAAGATTTTCACGCCGTTCTTATCTTTAATCCCCGTGTACTGTCCGACTGTTTCAGGGTCAACCAAAGCCGTCTCGCCCCTCATGCCATAAATCCAACATTCAATGGGTGAAACTTCATCCGTTGAAATACGCTCCCCAGTTTGTTTTAAAAATGAACCATATACCCATTCATTGTTTTTTACTCTCTTCCCTCTAAAAAATATCTCACGCATTGTTTCAACCTCCATTCGTAAAATTGATATTGTTTTCTACCATAAAGGCTTTTAATGCCTTTAACTGCTCAATAGTACCGCTGACTGTGAATGTCATTGTATAGGTTTTTTCTTCCTGTACAACTGTCGGCGGTGCAAGTTGTTCAACCCGCTCTGTAACTTCCTGCTTGACCTGTTCTTGCTCTGCATATGCCGATCTTGCTTTTTCAGCGGCTTCAATAGCGTGCTGACGTTCGACAACTGTTAGTTTCGCCTGTGATAGGCTCAGGCATTTCATATATTCAGCCATCAATTCAGCATTGTCGGATGTTGCATTAATGCAGTCAACCTCAGATTTGATTTTATCAGCAGCATCTTTAACGGCTTTTTTAAGGCTTTTTTCGCTTGCGGATAAAGTCACATTTGGCATTATTTGTTGAACGTCCAACCAAGTCAGCGCATAAGCCTGTATTAGTTCCCTTGCATAGCTTTCAATCGTTTCACGCTTTTCATCTTTTTGCAGTGATTCAACCTGATCAATTTTTGTTTTTAACGCTTTATCTGCCTCTTTGAACGGTTTTGTTATGTATTCATCATACATAGCTTTAAACTCTTTCAGCGGCTTTTCATACTCAGCGGTTTTTTCTTTTCTCTCGGCTTCGTATTCTGCGAATTGCTTGCTAAGGTCTGCCCGGTATTTTTTTACCGCTTTTTTTGTTTCCTCTGTGCAAGTCAAATTCAGTGCTATTCTAACTTGCTCGGATACATCCGCTGATATTTCCTTCAAACTTCTTTCTGTCGCCGATAACTCAGATATTGATATTACCATCATGCTCACCCCACTTTTTATATATGTCGTTCAGTTTTTCAATAATAATGTCAAGGCTCTTTATTACCTCAGACGATTCATTATTCAGATAAACAACCATCTCAAAGTTTGTTTCATTATAGGGTGGTTCTCTGTCCCACCCTTTTTCACATACTGCGACTATCAGTCCGCAAGTATGCCCCGAAAAGTTAACAAACACTGTCGGTTTGTCTCCCGTTTTTCTATGTGTAGTAGGTGAATCATTAACCATCATTGCAAGATTGATGATTAATCTAACTTTAGTTCTAACGATTTTATCAATCATGCCATCATCTCCTTTCTTCTGATCTCAGCTTCTTTGAACGTTCCTGCAAGAGTTCTCAGTTCTCGCTCGGTAAGGTTATTTGCACAAACCCTTGCAACTTCATGTCCGTTTTCGTCTGTCACACTGGCGATCAACAATCTCAGAACCAGCTCAAATACTTTCTTTTTCATAACTTTGTACCTCTTTCTCCCCGTCTTGCCGTTAGGTCAGCTTTTTTTATTAAAACCATTTCTTCATTGTCTGCATTCCGGAGTATGTCGTTTCAACAACATACTCCCTTTTGACGGTGTGCCATAGCCCCCACCAATTTTCGCTGATTTGTTTCCATTCGTAAACTGCCATAGTAATTACCTCTCTTTATTTTATTTTGGTTTCCCAAGACCCCCGAAGGGGTTTCGGCTGGTTACCGTCCAGCTCTCATCGGTTGGGAATTTAAGTTTAATGTCATTAATTTTCTTCGTATTCGACGGCGTAACAATATCCAAAACCAGTTTTTTCGTCATAATAATCAAATTCCATTATAAAATTATAGGCGTTTGGTGCGTACATTTGATATTCGTAAGGCATGACGCACGATGTACAACCATCTTCATGTCTTTTTCTTTCATGCTTTACAAAAGGATTTTCAAAATCCTCAAAAGTCTCAATAAACATATCTATTAATTTTTTATCAAACTGTTTTTTGCAATAATTCCAAAACTGTCTCGGCGTTACTCCTCTACGCTCGATTTCTATTTCATAAACTTTATTTTTCATAATAACCATCCTTTCATGCCCTGTGGGCTGTTTGTTTTGTTGATATAAGTATACACCATTAATTATTGAAAGTCAATAACTTTTAATAACTTTCAATATAAAATTCAAGAGCTAATTTTTGTATATATTTACTAACACAAAAATAACCGACAGGGATAAGCCTGTCGGTCCTTAATATTTTGAATGGGTAAAACTGTATCTCCATTTGCTATATTACTATAGATAGATAACAAGCCGCCGATTTCTCAGCGGCTTTGTTTTAAATTTGTTCAAGTTTACGAATTGCAAAATTGTATAATTTAGGATTTGTTATTTTTAAAGCATCCATAAGCTCTTGCATGATATCCCACACATTAGCGGCAATTTGACCATCAATCAATTTCCCGAATTCAGTATCAACGGGATAATCAACAATTTTTTCGGTGTTATCCGCTGACTGATAGGAATAAGGCTTGACTGGTTCGCTTTGAATTGTTTTGACTTGTTCGGATTCTCCGAACATCTCTTTTTGAATAGTTAAAAACGCCGCTAATTTTATACAAGTATTTGCAGTAGGATTTCGCTGACCTTGACATTCAGCGATAGCCTCTTGCAAGTCTTTCTCCGTTATCAAGATCAACACATCCTTTCTTATTTACTTTCCATTTCATTAGCGAAATGTTCAAGTTCCTGCTTTGTTTTCTCATCCGGAGCTTTTTTCGCAAGCTCTTTCAGTTCTGCGATCATGTCCTCTTTTGCATCTGCATAAGAATATCCGCGACTGGAATATCTTCCCATACTGTCACGATTTGCATCAGAGCCTCTGCCTCTATTATCACGGCTATATCTTCCCATATATCCGTTAGAATACATTCTGCCCCTGCTTGAATAGCCGCTATTCATATCACCTTCACGGCTATATCCATAATTTTCGCTTTCCATAGCTTCATTTGTCAGTATAGCCATTTTGGTTTTGGCAAGGTCTTTTATGCATTCTACATCCTTTGAGGAAAGGTCTCCGCCTCTTGCCACTTTATCTTCATATTCCTGCATTGTGTCATCGATATATCGTATTAATTCGTGCATTTATTTTTCCTCCCTTCTCAGGCTGTTCTTGTTACAGACAATGAAGCACGTCTTCTTACCAGAACAGACGGTGTAGGCGTAACGCTTGCATCGTCTTCCGTAGCATCAACATAAGCAGCTGAAACAGATACACAACAATCACACGGAACTGTTATTGTTACCGATGTGTTAATATGCCAAAATTCTTCTGTTGCTACTGGTGTTACTATTGCCACGCTGTCAGGAATAGCAACGCCATTTAATGTGATTGCCAGTGCTATTGGTGTTACCGCCCCACCTTCCGGAATTGCCACGTTTGCCTGTAGATTTACTTCATACCTTGCAAACCTGTTTGAAGTGTTACCTTTCAAGGTAAGAACTCCTGTTGTAATGGGGATTACACATCCCCTATTACACGGAATAGATACAATATCGAACGGAACTGTATTGTTTAACGCAACATTCTGATCTGTTGAAGTTATATATTTGGAAATAATAATCATTCCTTTCTGTTACGCTTTTCAATATGAACAGGTTCAAACATAGCACGCTCAAAATTCCATTTGTTTTTATAAATTCTATTATAGACAAGAGCATAATCTTTTTTAAATATTTTGCACCATTCAGAAAGATTGTGAGTTTCATTACGATAAGTTATTTTCCAACATGATCGCCTGTTATCTGCTTGTTCTCCCAAGCTTATCCATTTGCAATTGGTTGGTTCATAATCTCCGTCATTGTCAATTCTTTCGATTGTTAAATCGTCAGAATAACCATTCGACAAAGACCATTCTGCAAAAGACTCAAAAGAATTTTTCCATTTGTCGCATACTTTTATACCTCTTGCGCCATAATCTTTGAACGCAAAGTGCGTATCGCAATAGCATCTTCTTTTCATGTTCACCCACGATTGATATAGCCGTGTGTTTGACATACCGTGAATTGACCTACTTTTGTTGAATATGCCTTTTAAGCATCCGCAACTTTTTACAGCACCATTTTTAAGGTTTCCGCCACGGACAATCACAATATTTCCACAATCACATTTGCATTTCCATCTTGCAATTCCTTTTGGTGCATTTTCTACCCTTTGTATTACTGTGAGCATCCCATATTTGTTACCTGTTATATCAATTAGCACACTCATTTTTTCTTGTCCTCCTAAACATTTTGATTTGATACTATTATATCATCCATATGCAAGAAAAACAAGAGGCAAAATTGCAATTAAGCAAAAATTCTACTTATAGCAGAAAAATGCCATAGTATCACCTCTTAATCAGTTTGCAAAACCGTTACCGCAACCGCAACCGTTGTTGCAAGTGAATATAGGCTGTCTGCCATATACTGGAACAGTGCTAACAGGGCATTCGTTAAGACGTGTATATACCTGACCCGGTATTGCTGCCTGACCCGCAAGAATCTGAGCGGTTTGTACATCCTGAGAATTTTGCCCACGTTGATAAATGCTTTCAGCTGCAGCCTGACCACGAGTGTAAAGGATTTCCTGACGGAGTTGTGCAATTTCGTCATTCTTTGCATCGATTTTATCTTGACAAAGCTGATCTTTGATTGACTGAATGCCCGAGTTGACAAGGTTAAGAATGGACTGAGTATTCTGAGTGCTGTTTGCTCTGTCTGCACAAGCTTCTGTTGCAATAGTGTATTTGAGGTCTGCCGTCCCTGTTGCTTGATTGTAACCGTTCTGTGCAAGCTGAGACTGAACGCTGTTGAAGCCCTGAGTGTTTGCTGTCTGCTCTGCAAAGGAACGGTTAAGGTTAGCAATTTCGTTGCTGTACATCTGCTGAGCAAGAGCGTTCTGTGCGCCTGTAACGGCATTTGTGACGCCGTTAAAGCCCTGACACATTGCATTTTGAATCTGCCCTGTTGACTGACAGATATTTTGGTTTACGCCTGCGATACCAAGCTGTACATCACCGAAGCCACTAACAACGCTGTTGTTCAGGTCTCCAATTGCTGAGGTTAAAGCCGCCTGATTAAATCCTGCATTAGTGTTGGCATTTACGCCATTCAGCACATTTTGCTGACCATTGAGCAACCACGGGAACTCAAACATATTGCCGAAGCCACCGCCCCAGCCACCAAAGCCGCCCATGCCGCCCCAGCCGCCGCCGAACATCATAGCAAAAAGGAAAAGAATTATCCAATCACCTCCGAAGTTGTCACCGAAGCCGCCACCAAAGCCACCACTATAAGGCATTACAGGGTAAGCCATAGGATAACTATAGCCACCATATCCGCCGCCCATAGGTTGTACAGGCATAGAAACATTGAAGTTACCGCCATTTTCGTCTGTAAGAGCCATACTTTAAAAACTCCCTTTCTTAATTTAATTTTATTTTTAAAGCCCTGCGCACTGGCTTTAATTGCTGATTTGACCATTTTGCGGACGTCCTCAAAATGGTTATTATTTTTGTTTCTCATAAAAATGTTTTTACCATTTTGCCGACATTGACAAAATGGTTATTATTTTTGTTTCTCATAAAAATGTTTTTACCATTTTGCCGACATTGACAAAATGGTTATTATTTTTGTTTCTCATAAAACTGTTGAATTGACTGCTGAAACTGAGGATTATTTTGTATTTGTCCTGCCATTTGTTTCAATTGATTGTATTGTGACTGGTTCATTCTTCCTGAATTCATTAAATATTGAACCATTTCATTAGGGTTATTCATCATATTTTTAGGAATATTCATTCCCGACATCATCTGCATAGGATTCTCCATAAATCCTTTAAAGCTATTAAAGAACTGATTAAAAGAAATACCATTACTCATCTGTTTTTACCTCCGATTTTTCAACCTTTTCTTTTGGCATCTTTGCAAATTCAGCGAATTTGTTTTTTATTGCTTCTATTTCGTCCCACAACGCTGTTATTTCGTCTTTTTTTGCGTATTCAATGATATTAGTTTGTTGGGTGTTTTCGTTGCTTACAACGGCGTTTTGGGCTATTTGCTGGGGCTGATAATCTTCTTCTTTGACAAGCCGATATTTTTCAAAAACCGGGCGATCAAGCTGAGAAAAGCCCTGTGTTTTGGTGTATACATATGGGGCGTTCTCATCCTTAAAAGTTACGCTATTGCCCGGAGCTATAGGGTAATTTCTCGCTTCGTTTTCATTGTGGACGGACACAAAGCCACCATTTTGTATTTGCTGAGCTTGTTGAGATTGTTGAAAACTCGGTTGAATATTATTTGGAACTTGCTGTTGCTGTTGAAAATTTGGTTGAAATTGTTGATAAGGATTATAAGCGTTTTGGTATGGACTGTAAAAATTGTTATAAGCCATATTTCCACCCCTTGACTTTTTTAGAATTATGAATTATACTTAATGTGGTTCATGGATATTCCTTTCAACAAAGCCGTCTGAAACGCCATAATTCAGGCGGCTTTACCCTTTATAAAAATAAATTACAATTCTGTCGCCACTGTCCCAAGTATCATAATAATTTCCGTTGACTACTGGTACAACGTGTTCACCAACAAATAATAAATAACGTCCCTCTCCATACCGTTCCGAGAACTCTCTCACGGTTAAGCAATTCGGGCAATCCGTAGGTAGCACAGCCCTTTTGAACCCTTTGTCAGACATATACTGCCCCCACACTGCATCTGCGCTTTGAAGATCTGCCATAGCGTAACCATATACTGCAAGTTCTAAATAAGTTCGTCCCCAAGACTGATTTAACACTTTTGATATCGCCCTGATAACGCAATCACCAACATTTTTGTTTTGAGGATTTAAATTTTCTTTGATAAACATTCTTATCATTTCCGTACATCTTAATTGATTTAAATAATAAAAGAAAAAAGCGTGAAAGTGTACGATTTAAAACCGTAACTTTCACGCAATCTTTATGCAGCGAATATGAAGTTTTTTATTTTTGTTTTCTCATAGTGTCAATAAATCGATCAATAAATGCACATCTATCGCAATGATAAGCCGCTTGATCTGGTCTGTCACAAGTCCATTTCGGACAATCAGCTTCTTTTTTACCAACGAATGCACATTTTGTATCATCGCAGTCAACGCATAGATTTTTTCTGTTACAAGTGCGTAATTCCATTTTTGAATCCTTTCATTTTTTCATTTTCAGTTCTCCTCGCTTTCCATCTTTGCACCGCAATTCGGACAATAATTATTTGCATCTCCGTGATATACATATTGTCCACATTCAGAGCAATTATCGTCAATCCACCGCCCTGTTTTCGGTTGAACGCCGGGTATTTGTTCAATCCATTCTTTCATCAACTCACCCATATTCGGGTGTTCTTTGATATAAGGTATGCTTTGGAGAAAAGCAATCGCCGCCTTTCTGCTTATTAGATCATTATTCATAGTTTTTTCTCCTTTCATATTCGATTTTGATTTTTTTATAAAAATCATCCCATACAGGCTTGTCAACGGTCGGGTTGCCTAAAGCTTTTTCTCCTCTTTTTCTTTGTTCGTCTATATCACGCATTGCAACATATAGGAACTTATCCGATAACTCAGATATAAGTGGCGTAATAT
>REGX01256604.1_pt1 | contig 16390 bp, 11 predicted proteins | sample 2276321 | NCBI WGS metagenome assembly REGX01 (sample SAMN08335021, study PRJNA423103) | bovine gut metagenome | biome: bovine gut metagenome; feature: rumen; material: feed digesta; isolation source: rumen digesta from from 15 high feed efficiency cows and 15 low feed... | host: Bos taurus ... | reverse complement strand
CTCTAAACCAACTGAGCTAAACGCCCAAGACTTAGCTTGTAAGCGAATGCAAAGGTAGCATATTATATCGAAACTGCCAAATTTTTCCCTGGCTTTTTATAAAAAAGAGGCGTTCTTAAAGAAGAACGCCTCTTATTATATGATTTTTAATATCTTACTCTGTAATCTGAACAGTAGCACGACGGTTGAATGAAACTGGAGAAAGCTCATCAACACCACCATGAGACTTAGTTATGATATTAGCCTTATCTACACCGAGTTTAGTCAACTCATTAGCAACAGCGTCGCAACGAGCCTGAGAAAGTTTCTCGTTAAGCTGAGCAGAACCAGTAGCGTTATCAGCATAACCCTCAACCAAAAGTTTAGCATTATTCTGCTTAGCATAGTTTGCAAGCTCCTTAACATTTACGAGATCCTTCTGAGAAGCAACCTTAGACTTACCAATGTTAAAGAATACAGAAACTGGAGTTGTTACGAATTCCTTCTTAACTTCTGGCTCCTGAACTGGTCTATTCTCAGCTTCCTCAAGAAGCTTCTTTAGACGCTTATTCTCTGCATTAGCATCGTTCAACTGAGAATTGAGGGCATCAAGTTCTGACTGATGAAGAGCATTGATAGCATTGATATCTGGCACCTTATCCCATGTACCCTTACCAAGGTTATAAGATACGCCAACTTCTGCATACACATTATTGTCATGAGAAGACCAACCACGACCTGGTTCTCCACCCTTTCTATTACCATCCAAATCACCTTCTGCACGATTCCAACCTGCCTCAAGATAAAGATTAACCTTATCAGCAACCTTCCAGCTAGACTGGACACCAAGTGACATAACAGTAGAATAGAGATTGTGAGTCATTGAACGTCCAAAACCCGCACCAGCAAATGGAATCAAACTCCAAATACGATCTGGATCATAGCCACCAATCAGATTGTTCAAATTGAACATTACCTGTTCATTCGCAATCCAATATTTATTTCCATTTCCTTCATTAGTATTAGGGTTTTCGTCAGCATCAACGTTCTTACCCCAAATACCCTGAACTTTTGTACGAAGTCCAATGCCTGGTGTAAACCACTTACCAATAGCAACAGAAACACCTGGATTAGAACGGAATTTCTTGAATGGGCTCTTTGAATAGCCTTTCTTATATTCCTGACCAGAGTACCATGCGTTCCAATCTACACCTCCCTGGATAAACCAGTTACTCCAAAATGAATTAGTAGCCACACTGTATTTTAGTACAGGTGTTGCATCCTGAGCGAAGCCACCCATAGACGCACCGGCTAATGCCAATACAAATAATAGTCTTTTCATAACTCTTTTATTAAAGTCCCAAAATAAAATACGAATTTATTCTTTGGGGCAAAGATAATAAATATTTTTATACAAAGTACCTTTTTTTAAAAAAATATTTAATTTTAGGCGATATTTCTTATCAAAAAGGCATAAATTCTTCATTTTTCACCCTAAAAGGTGTTCAATTTCGTCTTGTTTTAATATACATAGTACATTTTTTCCATCTGGTGTATAATTTACATTCGAGCAACCAAAGAGCTGATTTACGATATTTTCCATCTCTTGATTACTTAACACTTGTCCCTGAGGGATAGCAGCATTACGTGCGAGACTTAAAGCTAAGGTTTGCACTATCTCATCTTTTGCAGCGTTCACTTTTTCAACTGCAGATGAAACCAAATCAGAAACTAATGTGATTGGATTTATGCCATCAAGACCAGCAGGAATTGAATTGATTGAATAGCTGCCTTTACCAAGGTCTGTCAATTCCAATCCCATTTTTTCAAGTTCAGGCATGATTTTTTGCAAAACAACAACTTCTGATTGAGGAAGTTGTAAAACCTCAGGAAACAGAACCTTTTGGGATTGCATCTCCAATTGCTCCATTTCACTAAGATACTTTTCATATAATATACGAATATGGGCACGATGCTGATCAATAATCATCAAACCAGACTTAACGGCCGTCATTATATATTTGCCCTTATATTGATAATGAGCTGGGGATTTTTCTTCTATAATTTCTTTTGAAGAACTAACATATTCTATATCATCATATGATTTTGAATCGAACAGACCAGCTTCTTGCGTATCTTCTGTCTCCTTCAATCCTTCATACAATTTATCCCAATTAGCGGAACCACTAGTCTTTGAAGAAGCATCATACGATGCTGTAGCTTGAAAAGGATTATATGAAGGATTATACTTAACATTTAAGTTTTCACCCATATGAGAACTAGGATCATAAACAGGTATATCTGGTTTACCTTCTGTATCAAAATCTATAGTAGGAACGTCTGAGAATATCCCAATAGACTCCTTAACCGAAGCCATTAAAATTTGCCAAATAGCTTGTTCGTTTTCGAACTTTATTTCCGTCTTAGTAGGATGGATATTAACATCGATTTCTTCTGGAGCAACCTGAAAATAAATAAAATAAGGAATTTGCTCCCCCATCGGAATAAGCCTGTCAAAAGCTGTCATTACTGCTTTATTAAAATAAGCATGTTTCATATAACGCCCATTAACAAAAAAATACTGATGAGCGCCACGTTTCTTAGCAGACTCTGGTTTACCAACAAAACCTGAAATCTGGCAAATGTTAGTATCAACCTTCACAGGAAGCAAATCTTGATTAAGGCGTTTACCGAATATATCAACAATACGTTGTTTAAAACTTCCAGGATGCAAATTAAGCATCTCCGTACCATTAGAAAACAATGTAAAATGGATATTTGGATAAACCAGTGCTATTCGTTCGAAAGCGGTCAAAATATTATTGAGCTCGGTAGAGTTTGATTTTAAGAACTTTCGGCGTGCAGGTACATTATAGAATAAGTTCTCCACGAGAAAATTCGAGCCAACTGCACATGAACAGGGTTCCTGACTTACAAATTTAGAACCTGCTATCGACAGTTGAACGCCAACTTCATCTATTTCTTGTCTCGTCTTGAGTTCTATTTGAGAAACAGCAGCAATTGAAGCAAGAGCTTCCCCTCGGAAACCCATTGTTGACAATGAAAACAAGTCATCAGCCTGACGTATCTTTGAAGTTGCATGGCGTTCAAAAGACAGACGTGCATCGGTTTCAGACATACCTTTACCATCATCAATAACTTGTATAGATGTTTTTCCAGCATCTACAACTAGTACATTGATAGTTTTAGCTCCTGCATCAACAGAATTTTCTACAAGTTCCTTTATTACAGAAGCAGGGCGCTGAATTACTTCTCCTGCAGCTATTTGATTAGCAACAGAATCAGGCAATAATTGTATGATATCACTCATTCTTTATCTCTTTCTCTTTAGTACTAATATGCTGCAACGGAGCATCATGCCGTTTTATAGTTTTCAATTCGTTATCATTTCCTTTTCCGCGCCATACAAATATATCATTCTTATCTAAAGGACGTATATCTGGGAACCAAGCAAAATTAGGAAGCTTTGTCTTTGATGGAGGTATTTGAGTCATTGGATACAAAGTACCTTTAGCTTTTGGAGTCCATATCTTTTGCATTTTACGCATTGGAGACATATACATTTTCATCGTATCTGTCTCAAGATAGTTTAAGCCGATCAAAGTTGTGTCTTTATCATTTACAGGGTAATATATAGCAGTAACATTGCTTATAGCATCACCTTGTTTGATATTTCCATCAACAAAATAAGCCTTCATGAACTTCGAGGTAATCTGATTAAAATGTATACCATCAGGCATCAATTCAACACCTAAAGCTTGCCCTATAACTTGTGCTTCCTTTATTGTTGAGTCATTCATAAAAACCTTAATCTGCTCACCTAATAACTGGCGACTTCCACTCCAAGCAATAGGATCTTTATACATCGTGGCACAAGAATCTTTAGAATTAAAAACTAAAGAATCGCAAACTGCCTGGATATCATTTCGAAAAGCTCTGACCTTACGAAACGCATGCACTTTTCTGTAAACCGAATCTGTATTTATATTATAGGTATAAATCTTCATTGAATCGGCATGAACCCACAATGTATCTTTTTGGGAAAAATCTACAATAACAGGATTTTTTGTAGCAAATCCATATCCGGTTTTCTCATTATACTGAAGATAGTTACAAAGAAGTTGATTCTTATTTTTATGATCCGTATAAATAACATTACCAAATCCTCTACTGTTTCCATCTTTTCGATAATACAAACTATCCCCTATTATAGATTTATCACCATCTTCTAACGTTGAACGACCATATAACTGAGCTTGATCTGATTTCGTATAATAATAAGCATCCTTAGTGTTAGCTATACTTTTTCCTGAATTTATTTTAGATGGACCTAAAATGTGAGCTTTACCTTTAGCTAGATCATACAAAAGAGTATCCGTAGTAATCAAAGATTTGCCATTACGTAACTTAACATTATAATAAAAAGCCGCATCGCGTGTATCAGCATGGTATTCACCCCAATCTGCAACAAGTCGATCTTTTCCATCTATTAAAGTTCCACCTTCAAAGAAATTAGCAATATTGTACAAACGATCGTAATCTAAGCTATCAGTTTTCAAAACTTGAGTACGATGTCGAAGCACAACATGCTGTCTTGCCATCATACGTTGAGCCATTCCATCATATTCAGCTCGGTCACAGGCAAGAGATAATGTATCTCCTTGACGAAACTTCACATGACCAAATGCTTTAACAGAATTAGATGCCTGAAAAAAGTAAGCACTATCACAAGTAAGATGGGAATTACCCTGCTTAAAGGATACCTTTCCTTTTACAATTTGTGCACCAGGTTTCTGCCCAAACTGATCATAACTTAATTCATCCGCATGAAGCAAATATACGCGATCTCCTTTGGGACGTTGTTTCTTTTTCTTAACAGAAGGAGCCATTGCTTGAACCAAGCAAAGTCCAAACAGGCATAAAACCATTAATATCATGATTCTATGCCCGTTAAGATATCTATTATCAGTTACTTTATGCATTATTGTTTTATCCAACCTTTGTTTTCAAAATTACATGACTTGTAACGATCATTCATCCATACATAAGTGGATTTAATTTTATTTGCAACCCATTCTGTCAATACCTTTTCTTTTTCCTTTCTCTCAACAATGTCTTTCAAGGTTTGGAAATCTTCATTAATCGTTGCTCTATGACCTTCCGTTCTGCTCACGAGCTTAGCAATAACACAAGTTTGCTTTCCTCTGCTGTTAATCATTGTAAAAGGTGAAGAGATATCTCCAACTTTCATATTTTCCACAACTCTTGCAATTTCTGAAGGAAGATCCTTCATCTCAAATTTTGATGTTCGGCTTCCTGATTGAGAAGTATTCGCCATTAAGCCTCTATTATTTTTGGTATCCTTATCATCAGAAAGCATGGAAACAGCAGCTTCAAAAGTATATTTATTGTCTACTATTTCTGTTCGAATCGAGTCAAGACGCGCCAATGTTTTATCTATAGCCTCTTGGGTAACTTGTGGTTTTCTAAGGATATGACGTACTTTAATTCTATCACCTCTTTTATCAATCAACTGAATAATATGAAAGCCAAATTCAGACTCCACAATCTTTGAAATCTTTTTTGGATCTGTAAGATTAAATGCGACTGCAGCAAAAGAAGGATCAAGCATACCACGGCCAACATAATCCATTTCACCACCTAAACGTGCAGAACCAGGATCCTCAGAATACAATCGCGCCAAAGTAGCAAAAGATATTTCACCCTTAGTTACGCGATCCGTGTATTCACGAAGTTCATCTTTTACACGATTTATTTCTTCTACAGGTATTCTAGGCTGATGGGCAAGTATCTCGACTTCAACAGAAGTTGGAACAAACGGAATACTATCTGAAGGTATCTTCTTGAAATAAGAACGAACTTGAGCAGGTGATACCTTTACATCTTTCACCAATGATTTTCTCATTTCCTCAGAAAGTTGACGATTTTTAAAGTCATCATGAAGTTCCTGACGCATTTGAGAAACAGATTGTCCTCTATATTCCTCTAGCTTTTCTTTTGAGCCTGCTGTTTGAATCCAATAATTAATCTGTTCATCAATTCTAGCAGCTACTTCAGACTCACTTACTTCAATACTATCAATAGCAGCTTGATGCAAGAATAGTTTTTGTAATGCTATCTGTTCTGGAATTGAACAGTCTGGATCGCCAGGGTACTTAATTCCCTCTGACTCAGCCTGAAGACGCATCATTTCAACATCAGATTTCAAAATAGGTTCATCTCCAACAACCCAAATTACTTCATCAACAACGCTATTCTCATTAATTTTTTCAGAAACCACATTTGAATCTTTCACTGAAGAATCATCATTAGATTTCATCGATCCATATTTTATTGCTGTACCTGATATACTACCTGCATTAGCAACTAAGCCTGCAAGCATAAAAATAGAAGTACAACCAGCTAATAATCTATTAAAGGATTTCATTCATTAAACTTATTAGTGTTTATTTACTGTCGACAGAACTTTTTTGTCTACATCAACAGAATATTTTTTTCTTAGAGCTTTCACCCATTCTTTTTCCAAAGCATCCTGATAGTCTGCTACAACTAATGCTTTTACATCTGTATAGTCTTCAGGACCTTCTTTTAGTATTTTTCCATAGGTTGCATCATAAGGGTAATTCTTCAATGCTTTAACGGTTGTATCTTTCTTAAATTCGATCTTATCAACCAATGCATTATCACCCTCTTTGAATATGCCTTTTTCTACTCGAATACGGATAACAGAATCCTTATTAAATGTAGTACGGAGTATATCGGCCCATTCTGCAAAAGGTTTACCCTTTACGCTGTTTTTTACAGCCTTAATATCAGCCTCATCTTTTACGTGATAAGCTATTCCCTTAAAGCGAGGTTTCTCCCAATTATATTTTTTCTTATTTTTCTCGAAAAATGTCTTTTGGCCTTTTTCATCTTTTGCAGCCTTATCCCAAACTGTACGATTGCTTATTTCATAAAGCAGTAGTCCATCATGATATTCCTGCACTAAATATTTAAGATTAGAATCTTGGGATACCAACTCTTCTGTCTTTTTATCCAAGACATCTTCTTTTGTTGTTCCTGCAGGTTCTCTCTTAACAATAGAATCTAGCTTTTGATCTATAATATTTTCTCTAATTCCTCGTGCTTCTATAAAGCGATGAATATCTTCCTTACAGGAATCATATGGGAAGAAGTTCTGCTTATCCTTCAATAAAATGATATGATAGCCAAACTCTGACTGAACAGGTTTTGTCATCTCACCCTTCTTTAGTTTCCAAGCAGCATCTTCAAATTCCTTCACAGTCTGCCCCTTAGTTAGCCATGGCAATTCACCACCGTTTACAGCAGAACCTTTATCATCAGAACACTTTTTTGCCAATTCAGCAAAGTCTGCACCTTTTTTCAGAGCCTTAAAGATAGAATCAATTCTATTTTTAGCAGCCTTTTGTTGAGCATCAGAATCCTTTTGCTTAAGAAGTACCAAAATATGTGCAACCTTAAGCATTCCTCCATTATTATCTATCTTCTGCTGAGTCTCTTTGTATATTTTCTGCGCTTCAGCTTCTACATCTGCATCATTTATCATTGTTGGACGAATTTGCTGATCACGATAGCTTTTATACTCATTCTTGAAAGACGTCAACGTATCAAGTTTAGCATCATGCGCAGCTTTTACCTTCAATTTATAGTTAATAAACAAGTCTACATATTCAGGAACTGTTTTCTTGTCAATTACACCCTCTGAGTTATTCTTATTATACGAATACTCAAATTCAGAGCGACTAACTTTTTCTCCTGCAATTGTCATAATCACAGGATCACTTGTCTGAGCAAAAGCAATGCTCCCGTTAAGGAGCATTGCAGCTAAAAACGCATATAGTTTCATTATATTTTTCTGAAATTTATTCCGGACGACTATAGTTTGGAGCCTCACTTGTAATTTGAATATCATGAGGATGGCTTTCTAATACTCCAGCATTAGTAATACGGGTAAACTTAGCATCATGGAGTTTTTCGATAGTTGAAGCACCACAATAACCCATACCAGAACGAAGTCCACCAATCAATTGATAAATAACTTCTTGGACAGTACCCTTATAAGGAACTCGACCTGCAATACCTTCAGGAACAAGTTTCTTTGCATCGCTAATATCATTCTGGAAATAACGATCGCGTGAGCCATTCTTCTGCTCCATAGCTTCAAGAGATCCCATACCACGATAGCTCTTATATTTACGACCATTAAACAGGATTGTTTCACCTGGGCTTTCCTCTGTACCAGCCACAAGGGAGCCAATCATTACGCTAGTGCCACCAGCAGCAATAGCTTTTACAATATCACCAGAGTAACGAAGTCCACCATCAGCAATCAATGGTACACCTGTTTCTTTAATTGCAGAATAAACATCATAAACGGCACTCAGCTGAGGAACACCAACACCTGCAACAACACGAGTTGTACAAATAGAACCAGGACCGATACCAACTTTAACTGCATCAGCTCCATTTTCAACTAAATACTTTGCAGCTGCACCAGTTGCAATATTACCAACAACAACATCCACATTAGGGAATGCAGATTTTACTGCATGAAGTTTATCGACTACACCCTTTGTATGTCCATGGGCTGTATCTATAATAATAGCATCAACACCAGCATGAACCAAAGCTTGCGCACGGTCAAGTGTATCAGCAGTAACTCCTACTCCAGCAGCTACACGAAGACGTCCCTTTTCATCCTTACATGCATTTGGCTTATCTTTAGCCTTTGTAATATCTTTATAAGTAATCAAGCCTATCAAATGATTATCTTGATCAACTACCGGCAACTTCTCGATTTTATTTTCCTGAAGTATCTGTGCTGCAGAAACCAAATCAGTCTGCTGATGAGTGGTAACAAGATTTTCACTTGTCATCACATCATCTATCTGACGATCCATATGACGCTCGAATCGAAGATCACGATTAGTAACAATACCTACCAAATGATTTTCGTCATCAACAACAGGAATACCACCAATATGATATTCAGCCATCATATCAAGGGCATCTTTAACAGTACGACCACGACGAATAGTAACAGGATCGTAAATCATACCATTTTCGGCACGCTTAACAATAGCAACCTGACGTGCCTGTTCTTCAATTGTCATATTCTTATGAATAACACCAATACCACCTTCACGGGCAATAGCTATTGCCATTGAAGACTCTGTAACTGTATCCATAGCGGCAGTTACAAATGGCACATTCAAGTCAATGTGACGTGAGAACTTGGTTTTTAACTGTACTTCTTTAGGAAGTACTTCAGAGTAAGCTGGAACTAACAGGACGTCGTCGTAAGTAAGACCGTCCATTACAATTTTATCTGCAACAAATGATGACATATTGTAATTTTAGAAATTTATTGCGTGCAAATATAGCAATAAAAAATCACATATAATGCCCTTTTTACGAAAAACTTGGGTTATTAATGCTATTTAACGTGCTAGTTAGCCTGTTCCGAGAGGAACTTGATTCTAACAAGTCGTATTTCCTCTTCTGTATAATCATCACCCAGTTCATCAAGAGCTACATCTAAATCATCAGTTTCACTCTCCATAAAATATTCATAAATATCGTCTACTTTATCATCATCTCCTACATAATCATCAATAAAGTAGTCGATATTAAGTTTAGTACCACTGTATACAATTGCCTCTATCTCATCTAACAATTCACCAAAATCCAGGCCTTTAGCATCAGCCAAATCATCCAAAGCAAGTTGACGATCTATACTCTGGATAATATTAACTTTCAACATAGACTTTTTGGGAACTGTACGAACTCTTAATTCTTCAAGGCGCTGAATATCATTTTCCTCACAATGGCGCTTTATCAACTCACAAAATTCCTTTCCGTATCGTTTAGCCTTGCCTGCACCTACGCCTTGTATATTCTGCAATTCCTGCAAGTCTATAGGATACATAGTTGCCATTTGCTCAAGAGAAACGTCCTGGAAGATAACATATGGAGGCAAATTATGTTTTTTTGCCACTTTCTTTCGCAAATCCTTTAACATCGAGAATAATTCTGGATCCAAAGCACTTGTACCTTCAGCTTCACCTGAAGTTTCTTCATAATCATCTTTGAATTCATTATCCTCAACTATCATAAATTCTTCAGGATCCTTCATAAAGTTCTTTCCAGCAGCAGTCAATTTCAACAATCCATAATTTTCTACATCCTTCTTAATATAGCCCGCAAGCAAAGCCTGTCGTATTACCGGATTCCAAATTTTAGGATTTTCATCTTCTCCTTCACCAAATCCATCTAATTGATCATGCTTATGAGAAACAATATCATCAGTCCCTCTTCCTTTAACAAAATCAACAATGTATTCCTGACGGAAATTTTCTTTCACAGCCTTTATAGCATTAAGAACTATTTGTAATTGTTTTCCTGCTTCTATCTTAGTTTTTGGATGCAAGCAATTATCACAATTAGAACAATTGGCTTCTGTGTATTCTTCTCCAAAATAATGAAGCAACATTTTTCTGCGACAAACCGACGACTCGGCATAAGCTGCTGTTTCCTGAAGCAGTTGGCGGCCAATATCCTGCTCAGCAACAGGCTTTCCTTCCATGAATTTCTCCAACTTTTTCAAGTCTTTGCGCGCATAAAATGCTATACAAATACCTTCTCCTCCATCACGTCCAGCCCTTCCTGTTTCTTGATAATATCCCTCAAGACTTTTTGGAATATCATAATGAATAACAAAACGTACATCAGGCTTATCAATACCCATACCAAAGGCTATAGTTGCTACTATTACATCGATTTTTTCCATCAAGAAGTCATCTTGTGTTTGAGAACGAGTTGCAGAATCTAAGCCCGCATGATATGATGCAGCTTTTATATCATTAGCCTTAAGTATTTCAGCTAATTCTTCTACTTTCTTCCTAGAGAGACAATACACAATACCGCTTTTTCCGGCATGTTGTTTTATGAATTTTATAATTTGCTTATTTGTATCATCATCACTCTTTTTAGGACGAACTTCATAATAAAGATTAGAACGATTGAAAGAACTTTTATACTCTGTTGCATCAACAATCCCTAAACTTTTCTTTATATCAGTTCGCACTTTATCTGTCGCCGTTGCGGTCAATGCAATAATAGGCACATGAACAGAGCCACTTATTTCATTAACAATTGGTCTAATCCTACGATACTCTGGGCGGAAATCATGTCCCCACTCTGAGATACAATGAGCCTCATCTATTGCATAAAAAGATATTTTTACCTGCTTGAGAAATTCAACGTTTTCTTCTTTAGTCAGAGATTCTGGGGCTACATATAACAACTTGGTCTTACCTGAAAGAATATCATTTTTTACCTGTTCTATAGCAGACTTATTAAGTGAAGAATTCAGATAATGAGCAACTCCATCACTTTCACTCATACCATTGATCACATCAACTTGATTCTTCATCAATGCAATAAGAGGAGAAATAACGATAGCCGTACCTTCCATTATCAAAGAAGGCAACTGATAGCACAAGCTTTTTCCACCACCTGTTGGCATCAAAACAAATGTATTGTTACCATCCATGAGGTTATTGATTATCGCTTCTTGATCGCCTTTGAATTTATCAAAACCGAAATAATGCTTTAGCTGCTCTGTAAGATTAACTTTTTTCGTCATATATAAATGTAGCTCCTTATTCGTTTTTCAAAGTATGAATCATAGAGGCTTTCGCCTCCATGATCTAAGCAGACTCAAGTTTTTGCAAATGCGATTTATCAACCTGAGTCTTTGCATATTCAAGCGTAACATCGAACTTCTTTACTCGTTTTGACGGAATTTCATACATAGCATCCATCATAACAGCTTCCACAATAGAACGAAGTCCACGCGCACCTAATTTATATTCTACAGCCTTATCAACTATAAAATCAAGAGCATCTTCTTCAAAATTCAAATCAATCTTATCCATTGCAAACAATTTAACATATTGCTTGATAATTGAATTTTTTGGTTCTGCAAGAATTCTACGCAAGGCATCTTTATCCAAAGGGTTCAAATATGTTAAAACTGGGAGTCGACCTATTATTTCAGGAATAAGGCCAAAGGATTTCAAATCCTGAGGCAATATATATTGCATCAAGTCACCTTTGTCTATCTTTCTCACATTTTGAACAGAATTATATCCTACAACATGCGTATTTAAACGTTGCGCAATTTTTCTTTCAATTCCATCAAAAGCGCCACCACATACAAACAAGATATTCTTTGTATTAACATGTATGTATTCTTGATCTGGATGCTTTCTTCCACCCTGAGGCGGAACATTAACCATTGTTCCCTCAAGCAATTTTAACAAGCCCTGTTGAACACCTTCTCCACTAACATCACGGGTTATAGATGGATTATCACTCTTGCGAGCTATCTTATCAATTTCATCAATAAATACGATGCCACGTTCTGCTGCAGCTACATCATAATCTGCAACCTGAAGCAATCGGCTCAATATACTTTCTACATCTTCACCAACATATCCTGCTTCAGTAAAAACTGTAGCATCGACAATAGTGAAAGGAACATCTAGTAGTTTAGCTATAGTACGAGCAAGTAAAGTTTTACCAGTACCTGTACTTCCCACCATGATGATATTACTCTTTTCTATTTCAACGCCATCATCATCTTTTGGTTGCTGAAGGCGCTTATAATGATTGTATACAGAAACAGCCAGAGTGCGTTTTGCCTCATCCTGACCAATAACATATTCGTCAAGATATTTTTTTATTTCCTTTGGCTTAGGAACTTTTTTCAGTTTAAACTGATGAGAAGAAGAATCAGACTCATTTGCATTATTCATCAAGCCTGTTTGCTGGACTATTTCATAAGCCTGCTGAGCACAGCTCTCACAAATATATCCATTCAGACCTGTAATGAGTAGTTTTACATCCGACTCAGACCTTCCACAGAAACTACATACTTTTTTTGGCATATTTAGATTTACTTCTTTCTTGTTAGAACATCATCAATCATACCATATTCTTTAGCTTCTTGCGCCGTCATCCAGTAATTACGGTCACTATCCTGCCATACTTTTTCAAATGGCGTATGAGAATGGTTTGATATAATAGTATAAAGTTCCTTCTTGAATTTTTGGATTTCCTTTGCTTCAATTTCAATATCAGAAGCCTGTCCTTGTACCCCACCAAGAGGCTGATGAATCATCACTCGACTATGTGTTAAAGCAGAGCGTTTTCCTTCCTGACCTGAAACTAACAACACAGCAGCCATTGACGCAGCCATACCTGTACAAATAGTAGCTACATCGCTTGAAATAAACTGCATTGTATCATAGATACCAAGTCCAGCAGTTACACTACCGCCAGGGCTATTAATATAGATGGAAATATCTTTTCCGCTATCAACAGAATCAAGATAAAGCAACTGAGCCTGAAGCGTATTAGCTGTATAATCATCAATCTCTGTACCCAAAAAGATAATACGATCCATCATTAAACGAGAGAACACGTCCATCTGAGTTACATTCAGTTGACGCTCCTCCAAAATATATGGGTTAAGGTATTGTGCCTGCGCTTTTACTACGTCATCCAACACCATTCCATTCATTCCTAAATGCTTAGTTGCAAATTTTCTAAAGTCGTTGTTCATAAAATATTGTATCCTTTCGTTATTAGACAAAAACAGAGGTTATCGGCCCTCCATTACTTGTTCGTAGGAACAAAGATAATAAAAAAAGTCGATAACCTCTTACTATTAAGAAGTTTTTTTTCTTAAAAACTCAATTATTCACTCATCATCTTATTGAAGTCATCAAGTGAAATTTCTTTCTCATTCAACTTAACAACATCCTTCAGAGCGACTGTCAGTTTACGGTCAATAGAACGATCTACAAGAGCATCTACGCTATCACCCTTCTTGATGATCTCGCTAGCATAGTTATCGATATATTCCTCAGGAATATTAGTCATGCCATACTGAGCAAACTGAGCGCGAGCTGCTTCTTTTGCTGTTTCCTTAATATCTTCATCAGCAATCTTCACACCCTGAGCCTCAACAAGCTGCTCCTTAATCAAATGCCATGTCAATTCCTTAACACTCTGCTCGTAGTTCTTTTCAACGAATTCAGCGCCCTTATCCTTATTATTATTAAGCATAATCTTCTTGAGAAGTTCATCTGGGTAAGCTAACTTACCAACCTTCTTCTCGCAATGTGCGCGAACATCCTGGATAAACTTGAAATCAGAATCAGCAACAAGCTGAGCCTTCAAGCCTTCAGCAATCTTAGAACGGAATTCCTTCTCATCCTTTACTTCATCCTTTCCATAAACCTGATCAAAAAGTTCCTGATCAACAGCATGCTTCTTAAAGCGCTGGATAGTTGTAACCTGGAAGCTGAAATCTGCTGTTAAATCCTTAACTGCATCACGCTCAACTTTCAACAGAGAAGAAACCTCTGTATCATTATCAGGATATGCTTTCTTAGGATTAAATGTAACGATATCGCCTAACTTAGCACCCTCGAAAAGCTTTTTCTGATCATCAACCTTGATATAGCTAGGCATCAAAACAGCACCTTCTACAGTAATACCATTTTCTTTTGTATTGCCGTTCTCATCAAGTTCGCGAAGATCACCCTTAAGCATATCATTATCCTCGTAGCTCTTAGCCTCTTCATAACTGCCACCGCGAGAAGCAAACATATCAACCTGCTGATCGATAAGTTTATCGTCAACTGCAATAGTATAATAATCTATCTTATCACGACCAGAAAGAGCAACCTTGAACTCTGGTGCAACAGCTATATCAAATACAAATGTAAAAGGAGTATCCTTTGTCAAATCTTGAGCTTCCTGCTTCTCTGAAGGAAGAGGTTCTCCAAGCATCTGAATCTTATTATCCTTTACATACTTATAGATTTCCTGGCCTACAACACGATTAATTGCGTCCATCTTTACAGAAGTACCGAACTGACGCTTAATCATACCCATAGGCACCTGACCTGGACGGAATCCAGGAACATTAGCTTTCTTACGATAATCCTTTAATGTTTTCTCAACTTCGTCTTTGTAATCGTTCTCCTCGACAGTAATAGTCAATAAACCATTGATCTTGTCAGGATTGTCAAATGAAATTTGCATCTTTTGATTTTATTATTTTGTTATTATTATTATCTTATAGTCCACAATTGGAGTGCAAAATTACTCATATTTTGCGTAATTACCTAATATATAAGGCGAAAATTTATTTTTTTAACGCAAACTCTTCACATAATCCAAGTCTTCCTCATTTGGTTTGAATTTCCTATATACAAAATTCTCACTCAAATAGTGCTTTCGCACGGTAGGATCAGCAGCAATTTCTTCCGGAAGACCTTTAAACAATATTCTACCTTCAAAAAGAAGATAAGCCCTATCTGTAATAGAGAGCGTTTCCTGTACGTTATGGTCGGTAATAAGGATACCAATATTTCTATATTTTAATCGCCATACAATATGCTGAATATCTTCAACTGCAATCGGATCAACTCCTGCAAATGGTTCATCTAGCATAATGAATTTTGGATCTATAGCCAAGCAACGAGCAATCTCTGTCCTTCGGCGTTCCCCACCCGACAACTGATCACCTTTATTCTTTCGAACCTTTGTTAGACGGAATTCTTTTATAAGACTTTCAAGTTTATCAAGCTGATACTGTCGTGGTTTTCCTGTCATCTCAAGAACCGACATTATATTATCCTCAACGCTCATCTTTCTAAAGACACTAGCTTCCTGAGGCAAATATCCAATACCTGCACGAGCGCGTTTATATACAGGAAACTCTGTAATTTCCTGATCATCAATATATACATGTCCTTCATTTGGCACCACCAAACCTGTAGTCATATAAAATGACGTGGTCTTACCAGCACCATTTGGTCCTAGAAGTCCAACAATTTCTCCTTGTTTTACATTAAATGTAACTCCGTTGGAAACTGTACGATTACCATAGCGCTTAACCAGTCCTTCAGTTCTCAACACTGCCGTTTCTGAAAACTGAGATTCTGAAGCATTAATTATTTCGTCCATAATTATGAATTTGGATACAAAAATACTAAAAAACAACCGAATATCACTTATAAAATCAAAAACTATTGGCTTAATTGCAGTTTTTTAGCGGATTTTGGTTACTTTTGCAAAGATAAAAAGATTATTTGCATGCTTATTTTCAAATGGCTTACCACCTTTGGTAATTATCTCATTCTTATGTGGCGTTCATTTGCACGTCCCGACAAAATGAGAATGTTTATGAAGCGTTATGTCAAGGAAATGTCCCAATTAGGCATTGATTCTATTGGCATCGTACTTCTTATTTCATTTTTTATTG
>REGX01107088.1_pt1 | contig 16399 bp, 16 predicted proteins | sample 2276321 | NCBI WGS metagenome assembly REGX01 (sample SAMN08335021, study PRJNA423103) | bovine gut metagenome | biome: bovine gut metagenome; feature: rumen; material: feed digesta; isolation source: rumen digesta from from 15 high feed efficiency cows and 15 low feed... | host: Bos taurus ... | reverse complement strand
CCACTGGTAAATGCCTGGGGATTCGGCTTCAAGAATGGCACGATGCCTTCGAAGCATCAGGTGGACAGCATCAGAGCCTTTGTAGGTCACGACAAAATCTCCTACAAGAATGGTAAGATTCTGAAGAAAGACCCTCGCACCATGCTCGACTGCTCTGCTATCGCCAAAGGCTTCGGCAGCGACATTGTTGCCCGCTATCTCAGAAACAAGGGCATCAAGAACTTTATGGTGGAAATCGGCGGCGAAGTGGTGACAAGTGGATTGAGCAACAAGCGTGTGCCTTGGAAAATTGGCGTGACAAAGCCATCCGAGGACTCACTCAATACCAGCCAGGAGATTCAAACGGTGCTCAACATCACCGACAAGGCGATGGCTACCAGCGGAAACTATCGCAATTTCTATTATAAAGGTGGCAAGAAGTATGCCCACACCATCGACCCACAGACAGGTTATCCGGTGCAGCACACCATTCTATCTTCCACCGTTATTGCCCAAAACTGCGCCACAGCCGATGCCTATGCCACCAGCTTTATGGTGATGGGACTTGACAAGGCCAAGAAAGTGCTCGCCGACCATAGCGAACTGATGGCCTATTTCATCTACGATGACAATGGAAAACTGGCAGTTTGGTTCTCACCAGAATTGAAAAAGAAAATATTAAAATAATTGGCAGAGGAAAGACTATACGATAACTTGCTTGCCCTTCCCCTCTTTCAGGGAATGAGCAGAAGCGACCTTGCAATGGTAGCCGGACAGACGAAATTTGACTTTCACAAATTCTCCGACGGGAAAATCGTTGCCAAGGAGGGCGATCCATGTCGTCACTTCCGCTTCCTGCTGAAGGGTGAATTGATGGTGGAGAGTTTCTCCGACGACTATGCTTATCGTGTAGTCGAGGATATTTCTGCTCCGGAAATTATTCAGCCCGAACACCTTTTCGGTCTGCATCAGCGCTATACCCGAAACTATACCACCAAGGGCGACTGCAATATGATGCAGCTCGACAAGAAGGAGGTGCTGAAGCTGACCAACCAATACGAGATTTTCCGCCTCAACCTACTGAATATTGTGGCCACACAAACCCAGAAGGCCAACCATCGTGTGTGGCGCAAAGCACCCGAGGAAGTGAGAGACCACATCATCCGCTTCTTTGAGAGCCATTGCACCCGTCCGGCAGGAGAGAAAATGTTCTACATAAAGATGCGTCGTCTGGCAGTGGAAGTAAACGACAGCCGTCTGGATGTTTCAAAGGCACTCAACGAACTTCAGGAACAAGGTCTTATAGAACTTTTCCGAGGAAGAATACACATCCCTGCACTTGAGAAGTTACTCATGGAGTAAAGCTTACGCGAAATTATTCAACATTTCTTCTTTAAATTCGACATTTCAGCGCTATTTATCTAAATTTTAGATACCCCAATATAAAGGTAAGCTACTTCATTTATGTATTATTACTCATAATATTTACACAGTACTTTAAAATTCAGTCTAATTTTAACAATTTATCTAATTATCTAAGAAATTTAGATAGAGCACCTAACACATTATATATCAATACATTACACATCTAAACACAATTTAGATAACTAAAACCATTTAGATAGAAAGTTTTGAATAACACAAAAGCTTCCTAAATTTATCTAAATTATTTAGATAGACTTAGATTGCACTCGATAGGTTAAATATCATTACATTTATTTTTGTTATCAAATACAAGAATAACAGATGATTTCATAAGTAGGCTACAAACAGGAGCTAAATAGCCCACTTTGACAACGTAAATAGGCCATTTAGACATCGTAAATGGCCCATTTGAACAATGAAATTTCGTTAATATTAATCCTAAATACTAACTAAATGAATATTTTTCATTAACTTTGTCACAAAGTTAGTATATTATGAGTGAAATACGTAAGAACCCATTCTTTGAGGATTACAACACACCCCACGATACCGTACCATTCGACAAGATTCAGCTTTCCGACTACGAGGAAGCATTCATGGAGGGTATCAAGCGTGATGACGAGGAAATTGACAAAATTATCAATAACCCAGAGCAACCTACCTTTGACAACACCATAGCCTTCTATGATGACTCCAAAGGCAAGCATTATTATGACCTTCTCGACCGTGTGAGCAATGTATTCAGCTGCATGATGAGTGCTGAGACTTGCGATGAGATGGAGGAACTCGCACAGAAGATGAGTCCTATTCTCACCAAGCATGGCAATGATGTGAGCCTGAACAGCAAGTTGTTTGCCCGCGTTAAGGCGGTACACGACAACCCAGACCGCGAATTGACACCCGAGGAGAAAATGCTGCTCGACAAGAGTTATGATGGCTTTGTACGCAGTGGTGCCCTTCTCGACGAGGCTGGCAAGGATAAACTTCGCAAGCTCACCGAGGAAGCAAGTATGCTCAGCCTTCAGTTCTCGCAAAATCTCTTGAAGGAAACAAAGGCATACACCCTCCACATCACCGATGAGCAGCAGCTCGAAGGTCTGCCTGATTCAGCCAAGGAGGCAGCAGCCCTTGCAGCAAAGGATCAGGAGAAAGAAGGATGGATCTTCACCCTCGACTATCCAAGCTATTCCCCATTCCTTACCTACTCTACTCAGCGAGAGCTTCGCAAGGAAATGTATATGGCCCGCAATACCGAGTGTACTCACGATAATAGCGAGAACAATCTCGAGATATGCAAGAAACTCATCAACCTCCGTCGTGAATTAGCACAACTTCTGGGTTTCGATACCTTTGCCGATTACGTGCTAAAGCATCGTATGGCTACCAATATCGAGAATGTTTACCAGCTTCTCAACGATTTGATCGCAGCCTACAAGCCAACAGCTATCAAGGAGGTTGAGGAAATCGAGCAGCTGGCCAAGAAACTCGAGGGCGACGACTTCAAGCTGGAGCCTTGGGATTTCAGCTTCTATAGCCATAAACTCCAGATGGAGAAGTATAATCTCGATTCAGAGATGCTTCGCCCATACTTCCAGCTCGACAAGGTAATCGAGGGTGTCTTCGGACTTGCCAACAAGCTCTATGGCATCACTTTCAAGGAAAACAAGGAAATTCCAGTATATCATCCAGATGTAAAAGCCTATGAAGTATTCGACAAGGATGGCAGCTTCCTGGCTGTATTCTATGCCGATTTCTTCCCTCGCAAGGGCAAGCAGGGCGGTGCCTGGATGACAGAATTCAAGGGACAGTGGATCGACCGAAAGGGCAACAACAGCCGTCCACATGTTAGCGTTGTCACCAACCTAACCAAGCCAACCGCCGAGAAGCCAGCATTGCTCACCCTCGGCGAGGTGGAAACCTTCCTCCACGAGTTTGGCCACTCCCTCCACGGCATGTTTGCCAACACCCGTTTCGAGAGCCTTTCCGGCACCAATGTATGGTGGGATTTCGTAGAGCTTCCATCTCAGTTTATGGAGAACTACGCTATCGAGAAAGATTTCCTCCGCACCTTCGCCTTCCACTTCGAGACCGGCGAGCCATTGCCAGATGAGCTCATCGAGCGCATTGTGAAGAGCCGCAATTTCATGGCTGCCTATGGCTGTCTTCGCCAAGTAAGCTTCGGCTTGCTCGATATGGCCTACTACACCAAGAAAGAGGCCTTCGATGAGGATATCATCCCATTCGAAAAGAAGGCATGGGCAGACGCGATGGTTACCGAGCAGCTGCCAAATACCTGTATGACCGTACAGTTCAGCCATATCATGGCAGGAGGCTATGCAGCAGGCTATTACAGCTATAAATGGGCAGAGGTGCTCGATGCAGATGCCTTCAGCAAATTCAAGGAGAACGGCATCTTCGACCAAGCTACCGCTCAAAGCTTCCGCGACAACATTCTGAGCAAGGGTGGAACCGAGCATCCAATGGATCTCTTTGTGAGATTCCGTGGCCGCAAGCCTTCCATCGACGCCCTGTTGAAGAGGAACGGAATTAAGAAATAACTATGAACAAAGCAGAGAAGCAACACAATCTTGATGGCCGATACATCCGTATGGCACGCATTTGGGCAGAGAATTCCTACTGTCATCGCCGACAGGTAGGAGCTCTTGTCGTGAAAAACAAAATGATCATCTCGGATGGATACAATGGAACTCCCAGCGGGTTCGAGAATGTATGCGAAGACGAGAATGGTCTTACCAAACCTTATGTGCTCCACGCCGAGGCGAATGCCATTACAAAACTGGCGCGAAGTGGCAACAATAGTGAGGGAAGTACCCTCTATGTAACCGCCTCGCCTTGCATCGAATGTGCCAAGCTCATTATCCAGGCAGGCATCAAGCGTGTGGTCTATGGTGAGAAATACCGTCTCACCGATGGCATTGACCTTCTCAAAAGGGCTGGTATAGAGGTAGTTTACTATGAATCAGAGCCTAATAATGAATAATAACCGTCAGGTACTTTATGAATAATATTAACAGAAACAATCGATGGATGCCCGTGCTGCTGGCCGTGAGCTGTGTGATAGGTATCATCATCGGAATTTTCTTCTCCAATCACTTTGCCGGCAACCGCCTGAATATCATCAACAGCGGCAGCAACCGATTGAACAATCTTCTCCGCATCATTGACGACCAATATGTGGATGAGGTAAATATCGACTCTTTAGTTGACAAGGCAATTCCACAGATTCTGTCGGAACTGGACCCTCACTCTGTTTATATCAGTGCGAAGGATGTGCAGGCTGCCAACGACGATCTGAAGGGTTCGTTCTCGGGTGTGGGTATCGAATTCGTAATTCGCGAAGACACAATTCATGTACAGAATGTTATCAGTAATGGTCCTGCAGAAAGAGCAGGTATTCTGGCAGGCGACAAGATTGTGAGTGTGGATGACAAGCCTTTTGTTGGCAAGATTGTTACCAACGACGAGGCAATGCATCGCCTGAAAGGTCCAAAGGATACAAAGGTGAAGATTGGCGTTAAGCGTTATGGCAATACAAAGCCTCTCTACTTTACAGTAACTCGTGGTGAGATTCCAACCAAGAGCATCACCTCTACTTATATGATCAACGACAGCACAGGTTATATCCGCATCAAGAACTTTGGTGAGAATACTTACCCTGAGTTGCTCATTGCACTTGCAAAACTTCAGCAGCAGGGCTTCAGTAATCTGGTTATCGACCTTCGCGACAATGGTGGTGGCTACTTGCAGAGTGCGGTGAGAATGGCAAATGAGTTCTTGCCAAACAAGAAACTGATTGTATATACCCAAGGCCGCAAGAGTCCTCGACAGGATTATACCAGCGATGGAAAGGGACAGTATCAGCAAATTCCAATGTGTGTGCTCATCAACGAGGCATCGGCTTCTGCTGCCGAGATCTTCGCAGGTGCTATGCAGGATAACGACCGTGCTACTATCATTGGCCGCCGCTCCTTCGGAAAGGGACTTGTTCAGCAGCAAATCGGCTTCCCTGATGGAAGTATGATTCGTCTGACTGTAGCTCGCTACTATACCCCATCTGGCCGTTGCATCCAGAAGCCATATACCCTTGGCGATGACAAGGATTATGCTCAGGATCTGCTCACCCGTTATCAGCATGGAGAATTCTTCTCACAAGATAGCATCAAGCACACCGGTCCTGCTTATCACACAGGCAATGGCCGCATCGTTTATAGCGGTGGTGGTATCACTCCTGATATCTTCGTCCCAGAGGATACGCTCGGAATGACCAGCTACTTCAAGCAGGCTGCTATGAGCGGACTCATCCTTCAGTTTGCTTTCACCTATACCGATGACAACCGTATGAAGTTGAACAACTTCAAGGAGATGATGCAGCTCTCTGATTATCTGGTAAAGCAGAACACCGTAGAGCAGTTTGCTGGCTATGCCGACAAACATGGTTTACAGCGTCGCAACTTGATGATTCACAAGAGCCACAAGCTATTGGAAAATTATATCAACAGCAGAATCATCTACAATATGCTGGACGAACAGGCATGGAACCAGTATATGAACCAGAACGATCCTGTCATCCGTAAATGTCTGGAGGTATTCAGAAGCAAAACTTCCTTCCCGAAGGCTCCAGTCAAGAAACCAAACAAGAAATAAATGGATAAGAAAACTATCCGACAAAATATACGCGATCGTAAGCGGCAGTTCACCCAGCAGCAACTGGACGAACTGTCGCTTGCTGTTATCAGCAAACTATTGGAACATCCTCGCATTCAGGAGGCCTCCACCCTTCTGCTATATTATTCACTGCCCGATGAAGTGAATACACATGATTTGGTGAACTATCTTACCCAACAAGGCAAGAAGATTTTGCTGCCAAAAGTAATCGACGGAGAGAATATGGAAATAAGGGAATATACCGGTCCACAAGATCTGCAGATGGGCAGCTATAACATTCTGGAGCCAACCGGCCAACTCTTTACAGATTATGGCGCCATAGAAGTGGCAGTAGTGCCAGGAATGAGCTTCGATACCCATTGCAATCGACTAGGAAGAGGAAAAGGCTATTACGACCGTTTCCTGGTAAAAATACCACAAGCTTATAAAATAGGTGTATGCTTTGACTTTCAAAAACTAGAAAGCATACCTACAGGAGAATACGATCTCCCAATGAATGAAGTGATTTCGTGAAAACCCCAATGACCAATTCTATTGATTTTTGGGGCTAAAATTATCTAATTATCTCGGAAGTTAATAGAACTTGATATCGTAAATAACTTTAGCACCTACTACAGCATTCAGCCGGTTCATCAAATCTGTTTTCTGCATACTCAAATCCTGACGAAGAGCAGGATTTACAAGCTGAATAAAAAGTGTCTGGTTCTTGATAAATTTATTCTTCGTATATTTTGCGATGACAGGACCAGCAACAGTTTCCCAGGAATCCACCAGTCTTTTTTGCTGTAAAGGCATCTCAAGTCCTTCATTACGAAGAACTTGCTGCAACAAATCACTTATCGATTGAACCTGTCTCTTAAACATACTTATCCTTTTACAATTAAACCTCTGGAGAAATTTCCCCATTAGCTACACTAAATAACTTATAATCTAAAACGCTATTACTGAGAATACGGTCGAGATGCTCACGATTGGTATCGGTGATGAAGATTTGACCGAAATTATCACTTGATACTAATTTTACAATTTCCTCCACACGACGAGCATCCAACTTATCAAAAATATCATCCAATAACAACAAAGGAGTAGTATTGGAAGTAGTACGTTTCAGAAAATCAAACTGAGCAAGTTTGAGAGCCAAAACAAATGTTTTGTTCTGTCCTTGACTACCTTCCCGCTTCATCTGATAATCGCCAATCAGCATCTCCAGGTCATCCCGATGAACACCATGAAGCGAATAGCCAATGGCACGATCCTTAAAGCGATCACGCTGAATAACATTCAATAGAGGCCCACGCTGACAATGTGAGATATAATTCAAGCTCACCTTCTCATGATTATCTGAAATTTTTTGATAAATATCTTGAAATACAGGCACCAGCTCTTTCACAAACGCATCGCGTTTCTGATAAAGAATCTCACCATATTCAGCCATCTGCTGTTCCCAAATCTCCATCAAGGCCATATCAGGCTCGTCTTCCATCTTGAGCAAGGCATTTCTCTGCTGCAATGCCTTATTATAGGCCGAAAGCGCCTCAATATACGAATGATCATACTGTGAGATCACAACATCCATCAATCGGCGGCGCTCCTCACTTCCCCCATCGATAAGGGATGAATCAGAAGGAGAAACAAAAATGAGGGGAATCAAGCCAATATGCTGCGATAAACGACGGTACTCTTTCTTGTTGCGCTTGAAATGCTTCTTCACACCACGTTTCATACCGCAGTAGATATTCTCCATATCCTCGTTATCGTTGAGGTAATTACCCTCCAAAACAAAGAAATCCTTGTCGTGTGTGATTATTTGAGAATCTATCGGATTATAAGCACTCCGGCAGAAAGAAAGATAGTAGATAGCATCCAGCAAATTGGTCTTACCCACACCGTTCTGTCCTATAAAACAGTTGATCTTGGGAGAGAACTCAAGGTCAGCAGTTTGGATATTCTTATAATTGATTATGGAAATATTCTTTAAAATCATAAAACCCGACTTCGATTTGTCTTGCAAAGTTAATGTAAATCGGCTAAAAAACGAAAAAAGTAGCCGATAAATTTCAATATGTGGGATAAATTCCGTAATTTTGCGACGCTAAACAATGAATAAATAAAAATAAATTAAATAATGGAAAACAACATTGAAACAGATGCTCTGAACACAAACGAGCACCTAGTAAAATCTGAGGCCTTCTTCGACAAGTACAAGAAGGTCATTTCTGCAGTTGTAATTGGTCTTATCGTTGTTATCGGCGGTATTTTCCTCTACCACAACCAGATTGCTGGTCCTAACGAGGAAAAGGCTAGCACTGCACTTGGCCGTGGCCAGGAATATTTCAACAACGAGATGTTTGACAAGGCTTTGAATGGTGATGGCGCAGGCTATGAGGGTTTCCTCAAGATTGCGAACAGCTACAGCAGCACAGACGCAGGCAACCTCGCTAATCTCTATGCAGGTCTTTGCTATGCTAACTTGAACAAGTGGAATGAGGCAGCTAAATACCTTGACGCATTCGATACTGAGGGCGACCAGATGGTAAGTCCTGCAGCCGTTGCAGCTTTGGGTGATGCTTATGCTCATCTCAACCAGCTTGACAAGGCTGTTGACTGCTTCAAGAAAGCAGCAGACAAAGCCGACAGCAAGTCAAAAGAAGGTGCTAACAACAGTCTTTCTCCAACCTTCCTCGTTAAGGCAGGTGAGATTCTCGAAAGCCAGAACAAGAAGGACGAAGCTCTTGAAATTTACAAGAAAGTAAAGAAGGACTATGTAAACTCTGCCCTCGTTCAGAGTGCTGAGATCGACAAGTACATCGAGAGAGCATCAATCAAGTAACTATGGCAACAGCACTGCATAATCTTTCCGATTACGATTTCAGCAAGGTTCCTGATGCCAGCAATATGTGCTTCGGCATTGTTGTAGCAGAATGGAACCCTGAGATTACTGGTGCCTTGCTCGAGGGTGCCGTAAAGACACTCGAGAAGCACGGCACACTGCCAGAGAACATTCATGTGAAAACTGTTCCTGGTAGCTTCGAATTGATATATGGCGCACAGCAAATGTGCAAGAACGACGGTTTTGATGCTGTCATCATCCTCGGTAGTGTTATCCGTGGTGAGACTCCTCACTTCGACTATATCTGCGAGGGCGTAACCTATGGCATTGCCCATCTCAATGCTACTCAGAACATTCCTGTCATCTACGGACTTCTCACCACTAACGACCTCCAGCAGGCTAAAGACAGATGTGGCGGAAAGCTCGGCAACAAGGGTGACGAATGTGCTGTTGATGCTATTAAAATGGCTAAATTCTAGGTCTAGCCTGGAACTTGGATTAATAATTATTGATTAAAGATTAAGGATATGAAGTTGTATCAATTGCTGCAATCTTACGAGTTCAACGAACTCTTCCCGCAAGTCAACACGATGTTCCCTAACGCTCATCTGCACCGCGACGTTTTCGAGCGTGCTTTCGAAATGTTGCAGAGCATAAAGCCAACACCTTCCAAGAAGGTCATCCGCTATGAGATTATGGAAGATCCTAATTCCAACGACATGTTTGCTGGTGCTGACGACAACTGCTTCAAGACTACCTGGGATGTTATCCTTGGCAAAGAGGTAAAGAAAGGAAAAGGTGTCGATCTCGACAATACCGAGTTAGCAGCGAATTGTCTGCTCAACATCCTCTTTATTGGAAATCATCCTACTAGTTTTGAAAAAGACTATAAGAAATTATTCAAATAAGAAAAAAAGCTCTTCGTAATTGAAGAGCTTTTTTGTTATCTATACCTTATTATATTATACTGCTTCATCCTCATCCTCGACAGCACCACCCTCAGTACCTAACAATGTATCCTTACTGATTGAGACTGCTCCCATACGTGAAACCTTAACCACTAATGGAATATACTCATCACTGGTTTCATCTGGAGAACCAACGCTGGCAGCAAAAAGCAAGTTATCACCTTCTGCCTTAACGAATACTACACCCAGTAGACATCCACGTTTCTTTGTCTTTTCATCAATAAATGATTCGAAATTCTTCTTGGTAAAAGTCTTACCGAAAAACTGCGATCCATCCGCTCTAAACACTTTCACTGTAATGGAATTATCATAATACTGAGTTCCATCCTCAAGAGAAACCTTCGCCAAAGATTTGTCAGATTGACGAACAACCTGCACTTTGTAGTTAGCACCTAGCCAATTCGCATCACGATTCTGTGAGTTATTACCCATCGCCTTCACCACGTCTTGGACCTTAGCAACAGGTTTCGTTGTAATAATTGTGTGGTCTTGCTTCTTCTCTGAGCATGCTGTCAATAGCAATGCAGCAACTCCGATGCAAAGCACTGAAATATTTCTTTTCATACTAAGAATATCAATTATATGTGCAAAGATAACAAAAATTTAGAGCATACACAGATTATTTGACATAAAATTCGTAACTTTGCCATAAATTCAAGCATTTTGTTATGAATAAGAGCTTACTTTTCTTTATATTCCTGCTTCTTGCCTTCACTTCCTGCTCTCGCAAGGAGGCTGAAAAGGTGGAACCAGAAAAGAAAATCGACACGATGGCGGTGATGATCACACAGATTCAAAAATGCAGCCGCCTTTATGCCGCCGAATATCATGTGCGCAAAATCATCACTCACGAGGATCAGAAAAAAATCAGCGGCAGCATCATGAAGCAGGATTTCAGCGTCAATCTTCCGATAGGAACCAGAAAGGTAGCTATCCCTATTGATGCTACACTCAAGGCATACATTGATTTCAGCAAATTCTCCGACAATAACTTGCGAAAGAATGGCGACAAGGTGGAGGTGATTCTCCCCGACCCACAGATTATGATGACCGCCACCAAGGTGGACCACAAGGGCGTTCGCCAATATGTGCCGCTCACCCGAGGCAACTTCAGCGACGAGGAACTCACACAGTATTCCACCCAGGGCCGAACCGCCATCATCAACGATATTCCATCACTTGGACTTATGGAGACTTCACGCGAGCATGCTGCCCGCACTATCATTCCTATCCTAAAGGGAATGGGCTTCAAGGAAGAGAACATCAAGGTAACTTTCCGCAAGCAGATGACCATAGATGATATCCGACAGTTTATCACGAAAGGAGAGCCAAATGGATAAGATAAAAGATCTCTTGAAATATTGTGCATTCAAGCTAGTAATGTATCTGATGCACCACATCATACCTGTCACAATTATTGTGGTAGCAGCCGTTGCCGTGATCTATTTCACCAACCGCGATGACCATGTGGCAATAGAAAATGAGGAGAAGACAGAGTTCTCTCCCACTCAACTGCTCCAGATTGAGAACATTGGCGAATGGGAATTCCTCTCCATCAGTGATGAGGAACTCATCGACACTGTTCGACATGGCTTCTTCGGTGATGACAAACTATCACGCATCTACTACGGCACCCTACGCTTAGGCGTAAAGACCAAGGGATTAAAATCGGGTTGGATCAAACAGGAAGGCGACAGCATGGTGTGCCATCTGCCCCAAGTCACCCTGCTCGACAGCAACTTCATCGATGAAGCAAAAACCAAAAGCTTTTATGAAGAAGGTAAATGGAGTCAGGAAGATCGAGAGACCCTCTACAACCGAGCACGAAATCTGATGCAGAAGCGATGCGTCACACCTTTTAACATAGAGAACGCACAGCGAAATGCACGCGAGCAATTTGAGAAGCTGCTGCACTCTTTTGGCTACGAGAAGGTGAGTGTGAAATTTGACAACACAGACAAAGCGAAATAAATGGAAGCAATCAACAACTTTTTTACAGAGCTCAGCAGTTTCCTCTGGGGATGGCCTATGATCATCCTTCTCCTTGGAACTCACATTTTTCTTACTATTAAACTCCGTTTTCCACAACGAAAGATCTTTACCGCCATCCGAATGTCGGTGAAACGCGACAAGAATGCCACAGGAGATGTCTCGCAGTTTGGCGCTCTTGCCACCGCTCTAGCTGCTACCATCGGCACAGGAAACATCATTGGTGTCTCCACTGCTATCGCACTTGGTGGTCCTGGTGCAGTGCTCTGGTGCTGGCTCACCGGTGTCTTTGGTATTTCCACCAAGTATTCCGAGGGACTGTTGGCTATCAAATACCGAGTAAAGACAGCCGATGGAAAAATGCTAGGCGGACCAATGTATGCACTAGAGAAAGGACTAGGTTGGCGATGGTTGGCTATTCTATTTGCCCTATTTACCGCCCTTGCCAGTTTCGGCATTGGCAACACAGTTCAGGCAAATGCCATAGCTACTCTCTCCCACAACACCTATGGCATCAATCCCTATATCACTGGCACTGTGATTTGTGCTCTAGCAGCAGCCGTTATTCTAGGCGGTGTAAAAAGTATCGCCAAAGTCTGTGGCATGCTTGTGCCTTTCATGGCCCTTTTCTATGTTCTGGGCTGTATCTATATCCTCATTGTAAATGCCGGCTATATCTGGCCGGCACTGCAGCTCATCTGTAAATCAGCGTTTACACCAGAAGCTGCAGGTGGTGGCTTCGCAGGCACAACTGTAATGATGGCTGCCCGATTTGGTATAGCTCGAGGTCTATTCTCAAATGAGTCTGGCTTAGGTTCAGCCCCTATTGTGGCAGCAGCAGCCCAGACTCGCAATCCAGTTCGACAGGCCCTTGTTTCCTCCACAGGAACCTTTTGGGATACTGTAGTGATTTGCGCTCTTACAGGTATTGTGATTGTAAGCAGCATCATCGCCTACCCCGACATCAGCTACGATGATGGAGCCGCACTTACCAAAGCTGCCTTCAGCAAGATACCTTATGTGGGAACGCCACTACTCACTTTTGGCTTACTCACCTTTGCATTTAGCACCATTTTGGGTTGGAGTTACTATGGTGAAAGGGCCGTGGAATACCTTAAGGGTAGAAAATGGATGCTCACCTATCGAGTACTTTATATCATTGCAGTATTTATCGGCAGCATCGCCAACCTCACAGTAGTTTGGAATTTTGCCGACTGTATGAATGCTCTTATGGCAATACCAAACCTCATCAGTCTGCTCTGCTTGAATGGCATCATCGTGCATGAAACGCGCAAATATCTATGGCGAAACCGACTGGATGCAGAAATGGAAGAAGATGAATAAGTTTCAGACGCAAGTTCAATGAATAATGCTATAAAAAAATAAACGCACACCCCTCACGGGCATGCGTTTATCACTGTTGTTAATTATTTGATTATAGGTTAATAGTGCCACAATATACGGTATTTCCTTCGGAGCAAATAACCAGCTCGTAATACCCAGCTCCCTGGGTACCGAGTGCGTACTGGCTTGGCATCATATTGCTGCCGAAGTTGACATCTTCAATTTCTAGTCCATCTTTATAGAGGAATACCTCTACATTATGAAGCGATAAGTTAGAGACGTTAATATTAATAGTCTCGCCTAGTTCATTGTAGTATGCTGATAGTGATGGTGCTCGTCTAGGTGCTCGCCTAGGACCTGTAACATTCCCGATCGGCATAGACTCATCTATATTCATAACCACTGTACAAAGCGGTCTAACACCCAGGCTTTCCGTTGAGGCGAAAGCCACCATCTGCATTATAGACATTAACACAACAAGCAATATTCTTCTCATCTTCGTATTAGTTTTGGATATGGTGCAAATATACTATGTTATTTTGAAAGTTCCAAATGTAGCGTTTCACAACACAAAATCATTAAGTTACTGAATACCAATAACTTAAATCTGATTACGAAACATTTTATACACTAAAAATGAAACGCTAAATTGTCAATTTACACTGATTTACTCTAAATTTAATGGTTCTATAGGTTGCAGCACTGATACCCATAGCTGACATAATCTGTTCTTTGCTCCAACCTTTGTCATGCAGAATTACATAAATTTGATAACGTGGCGATAGCTTGGTATAGCTCTCTTCCATTCTTGCCATATAGGTAACTTCCGAAATCGAATAGTATTGCAAGAAGTCTTCATAATCCTTTTTATTCCATAAGGAAATGCTACCTCCTGCCAAAAGCTGATCATACAGTTTTCGTCCATTGCCGATACGCTTATTCTGATCATTCTGAAGTATCTTTGCCTTTTCCTTATATTCGTTCAGCGTCTTCTCTTTAATGTCATTTTCCGATTCAAGCAGACTTATTTTCTCCTTATAATCTTCAATCGCAGCCAAGTTCTGTACCTGTTGTGAAGACTGTAGTTCAGCTATCTTTGCATTATACTCTGCAATCTCCTGCTTTTTTCGGACATCTTCTGATTCCAGTTCACGAATAATACCCTCATAGTTGTTTATCGTGAGTTGGTCCTTATAGATCTGTTGCTTTAGCTTATTCCTCCTATACTTTATATATAGGAATAAAGAAAGACTTAGAAGAATAAACAAGCAAACAAGCCCTATCGTATTCATAATGGTCTTTTGCCGTTTTAAATCTATCACTTCCTTATCTAGCTTATATTGTAGATTTCGAAGATCAAGAGCAGCTCTTTCAGAATCTAAATATCTTGTATTTTCTATCTCTTGATTACAAATTTCATAGGCTTCTCTAATCCTCCCATCCTTATAATAGAGATTTCGTTGAAAATCCATAATATTGACTTTGTAGGAAGTTTCTCCCCGATCAATAGCTTCTTTGAAATACTTTTTAGAAGTTTCAAACTCACCTTGTTTATAGTATATTACAGCTAAGCCAAAATATCCTGGAGCATTTTTTTGGATAGAAAGAGATTTTTCATAATAATCAGTTGCTTTCTTAATATTTCCATTATCATAATGATATGCTGCTATCATTGTGTAGAACTGTGCTCTTTCTGACTCGGAGACATTTTCTATATAAGAAATCGCCTTTTTAAGATTATCTATTTTCTCCTGTTTCTTATCTAATCTGTCACAAGCAACATGCAGAAAAATATAAGCATAAGCAAGCCAGTTCTTATTTCCATCTTGCAAACTGATAGCAAGATTTTTCTTTGCATAGTCATACCCTAACCCATATTCACCGGAATTCAGATTCCAATCGGTAAGACTTTCCAATATTTTATGCTTCAACTTTATATCCTTCGTTTCATTGCCTCTACGTTCTGCCTCCTTCATCAGCAGAATACCTTTCTTGATATTTTTATCATGCACAATACGTGCTTTGTAATAATAGCAATTGGCAAGATTCTCTGCATCATTTACCTTCTGATAGTAAGCAATACTCTTGTCGATCATAGCATCCGTCAAGGTATCGCTATAAGAACGGTAGAGATATTCGGTCTTTAAGAGATTATACTTTGCTATATCATCTTCCTCATCCAACTTAGCGTCCTCTAATTGTTCCAAAGTCAATTTGGCTGAGTCCAATTTGTCTTCATAGAGGAACTTTTCTGTAAGTTCTAGATAATGATCGGTATTATGGCAACTTACAAGAAACAAGATACCACACAAACCACATATAAAAAGTATAGAATGTTTAAAAGTTATAATTTTCATCGCATAGTTTATAAGAACTTGACAAAGATACAAAAAAAAATGAAAATCATAGAGCTAAAATAAAAAAGTTATCCATTTTAAACGCTTATATAAAAACCAAAACTTATTTTTCAAAACTATTCACTTATTTTATTAACGAACTACAAGATAGCACTTTAAAGGTGAATAGTTTTCTATAAAATAGTAAAATCCACTTTGTCCCTCATAGGTCTTAGTAAAGACAACGCTCGCAAAGAACTAAATCTGTTGGTAGAAGAGCATTTTTATATGGATAAAATAGGACATCCTCACTTATACAAAAAATATAACACTTAAAAAAGTTCCTCCATCTTTTAAGCTAAGTTACTGAAATACATCAGTTTAAATATGGAGGAACTTTTGTTTTACTTGAGTAGTAACTCATAAAAAAAACATCCGTTTTCTTTGTAGCATTATAGATAGAATGTAGTTTCCATCTTTTAGACAGCTATTTTGGTGTTATTTCTGAAATAGCCGATATTGAGTACTAAGAACACATATATTAGGTACCAAAAACATATATATAAGAAAGTCTGCCTCGAGGCAGACTATAATCGTCCTCTAGGCAGACTATAATCTGCCTGGAGGCAGACGAAGAATTCTATCAACCTTCGTCCTGCTTATAAGCAGAAATGATGGCTTAAATCATATAATATCATCCGTCAATTTATGAGGGTGAAGATTTTCCACTTCTTATGACTTAATAATTACAGATGAAACAATAAAAAGCATTTTAAAAAGTTCCTCCATAATTAATTTCATGATATACAATGACTTATCTAAAAATATGGAGGAACTTTTTT